>CXWL01024687.1_pt1 | contig 35532 bp, 36 predicted proteins | sample 590931 | NCBI WGS metagenome assembly CXWL01 (sample SAMEA3498368, study PRJEB10139) | groundwater metagenome | biome: water well; material: biofilm material | place: Germany | collected 2015-04-27
CGCAAGCAGGTCAGGAGCTGTGCCACCTGTGCCAAGCTCCACCGCTTTACGCCCATCACCGAGCGTGCCGACAGAATAAGATGTGCCTTTTCCAGCTAGTTCAATATCGGTATAAAAATCACCCATGATATTGGAGGAAACGAGGAGCGTATTTTTAAGACCAGCAGTGAAAAATCGTGCGGCAGCGGCACTAGATTTCAGCACTTCTGCTTTAACATCAGGATAGGAAGGTTGCAGAGCTTTTACTTCATCACGAGCGATTCCATAATAAGTATCATCATCAAAACCAAAAATTATATTTTTGTTATTGGTGTTTGCATCGGCAAATACGTTCTTAATTGCTTGTTTCAACCTGTTTCTATCCAGCACAGTTATCATTGCATAATCATTTTCACCGAGATTTTTGGAGAAAATTTCCGCGCCTGTTCCGTCAACAACTTTGATATTTCCGCCAACAAACTGGAATGGTTTGTAATGATCTTTAGTTGCGGAAAGGCGGATGATAGAAGAATTTTCAGGAGCTTTGAAACCACCATTTTCTTTTACCAAATCCCAAAATTCTTTTACTGACTGGGCGTAAGATTGATCCAGAGAAATCATCAGAGTTGGAGCGTCTGGCGATTTATTAGCAAGAATAGCATGGACGTTATCAATTAAAAAACCAGTGGCAAGCTGTGGCGCGCCGTCAATTTTTACGACATGCTTTGCTTTGTCTTTTTCCAGAGCATAATCAGCTATTTTTTCACTTGCGCCTATAGCATGTAGTTTTTGCGAAAGTAGTTTGTTTAGGGCGACATCATATTCCGCGATAACTGTTGCCTTAGAGCCGTGCATAATTTGCTTTGCACCAGATATCTTTTCAGCGTTAGCATCAATAAAATCAGAAACTTGTTTCGCGTTAGCGGTAAACAGGCGGATGCTGCTGCCGTCACCAAGTTTTTCTTCAGTGATTTTTTCTTTACCATCGGCTTTGGTATAAATAATTTTCATACTGCCACCAGAGATTTTGCCATCGAGTGTATTGTTTGTATTGACTGGCATTGCAAGCGTTTCAAAAGGTGTATTTTTATTCCAAACCGCTGGTTTATAAGTTGAGCGTTTAGCAAGTGCATCAGAAACACCGCGTTCTAATGTTACTTCCAAATCATCGCGCCATTTTGCGTTAGGGCTGCCGATTTTATGCAGGCAGGATTTTACAGCAGCAGCAAACTCATCAATAGGTAGATTTTTAGCACGCAAGGCATCAATTTTTCCTTGCAATTCAGCCTGTGCGTTTTTGTCATTCAAGGAAAATTTCAGCGCGTTTTTCTGCTCCAGCTTGGTAATTGTTTCCAGCATCTGCTTATCGGATGGTGTAATCCCTGGTCCCTTAAGATAAACAGCGTTTTTATCATTTTTTACCTGTTTTATGGCATTGCCCACTGCCTCGCCATTGGTAAGCACTCTGATTGCTAGATCCATTGGCGCAAGTGTGCTAGATATATTCAGAGTTTTCATTAGTGGCTCAAGAGTATTCCATGCAGCAAGAGCACCTTCTTCTGGTGGAGTGATTATCAGACCATAGTTATTTGCGCTCATATTGTTTGTGACCTTTTGTAGTTTAAAGATTTATGGTAAGAAGCTAAATTAACGATACCACAATATCAAGAATTATATCTTTGCATGTATCTTAATGTATCGAAGCGCGACAATATACTGCAACGCAGCATGAGCCTAATAATTTCTTATAAAATACTGGACAAATGATACTTGCTTACCTACATAGAGGGCAAGTTTAAACCTAAAGGAGAAAAAATATGACTTCTGATGCTAATAACGATGTTGTGATTGTTGGTGCCGTGCGTACGGCTGTTGGAACATTTAACGGTGCGCTTAGTTCACTTCCTGCTCATAAACTTGGTGAAATTGTAATCAAAGAAATTTTGAGCCGTACAGGCGTTGCTGCAGGTGATATTTCCGAAGTTATTTTAGGGCAGATTCTGACAGCTCACGCAGGACCAAATCCTGCACGTCAAGCATCGCTTGGTTCTGGTCTTCCGAAAGAAGTTCCAGCTTGGGGAATGAATCAGCTTTGTGGCTCTGGTCTGCGCGCTGTGTGCCTTGGTTATCAGGCAATTAAAAATGGTGATAGCAGCATTGTTATTGCTGGCGGTCAGGAAAGTATGAGTCAGGCACCTCACGCCGTTCCACTGCGTAATGGTGTGAAAATGGGCAGTGCAACGATGGTTGACACTATGCTTTATGATGCACTTATTGATCCGTTCCATAATGTACATATGGGTGTTACCGCTGAAAATGTTGCTAAAAAATATGGTATCACTCGTGACGAGCAGGATGCTTTCGCTCTTGGTTCGCAGCAAAAAACAGCAGCAGCGATGCAAGCTGGAAAATTTAAAGATGAAATTGTGCCTGTGGTTATTAAAGGTCGCAAAGGTGATGTGGTGGTTGATACAGACGAACATCCAAAGGCTGATACTACCGCAGAAACATTGGCAAAACTAAAGCCAGCTTTTGATAAAGAAGGTACGGTGACTGCTGGCAATGCCTCTGGCATTAATGATGGCGCAGCGGTGGTTATGCTTATGACTCGCGCGGAAGCAACAAAACGCGGACTCAAAATAATGGCGACGATTAAATCATGGGCGCAGGCTGGTGTTGCTCCTGATATTATGGGAACAGGCCCAATTCCTGCCAGCAAAAAGGCTTTGGAAAAAGCTGGTTGGACAATAAAAGATTTGGATTTGATCGAAGCCAATGAAGCATTTGCAGCACAAGCTATTTCAGTTAATCGTGAAATGGGCTGGGATCTCGCCAAAGTAAACGTGAATGGGGGCGCTATTGCGCTTGGTCATCCTGTTGGTGCATCTGGCGCACGCGTGCTGACTGGTTTGCTTTATGAAATGGCGCGCCGCGATGCAAAAAAAGCGATTGCAACACTCTGCATTGGTGGTGGCATGGGCATAGCGATGTGCGTGGAACGTAACTAAAAAATATTGGAGAAAACAAATGACCAAAAGAATAGCACTAGTATCAGGTGGTACACGCGGGATTGGCGCGGCGATTTCTATCGCACTTAAACACGCTGGTTATAAAGTTGCAGCAACTTATGCAGCGCGTGACGATGTTGCAGAAGCATTCAGCAAAGAGCATCACATAGCAGTGTTCAAGTGGGATATAGCCGATTTTGATGCCTGCGTAGAAGGTATAAAAAAAGTGTCTGCTAAACTCGGCGGGCATATTGATGTTTTGGTAAATAATGCTGGCATAACCAAAGATGGAGCGATGCATAAAATGGATGGTAAGCAGTGGAATGATGTCATTGCCACCAACCTTAACTCATGTTTTTATATGTCACGGGCGGTGATTGATTCGATGCGTGAACATAAATTCGGGCGCATTATCAATATTAGTTCGATGAACGGTCAGCTTGGTCAGTTCGGGCAGACTAACTATTCAGCAGCAAAAGCTGGTATATTCGGATTTACCAAGGCATTGGCGCGGGAAACAGCAAGTCGTGGAATCACTGTTAATGCCATTGCACCAGGGTATATTGCGACTGAGATGGTAAAAGCTGTTAAAGAAGAAGTGATGAAACAGATAATTGCAGGTATTCCAGTTGGCAGATTAGGTGAACCAGAGGAAGTGGCGCGTGCAGTGGTATTTCTAGCTGCCAATGAAGCATCGTTTATTACTGGTGAAACTATCTCTATCAACGGCGGTCAATACATGGAGTAAAAAACTCTACTTTGGCTTCAAATTTGCTTGCAATGAACCTTCCTCAAAAAGTCACATACTATTCGTATGCTAAACTTTTTTCGGCTTTCATTGCTGCGCACTTTATCGCCAAAGCGAGTTTTTACAGTTTGAAGAACTGCCTATTTACTTTTTAGATATTTGGTGCGTGACGCTATCATGTCCATAAGCGCTAATAAAACCCCTGAGATCACGAAAACCACATGGATTACTATCATCCATTTTATATTTGCTTCTGGTGTTTTCCCAACGTCCATAAACACTTTAAGCAGATGAATCCCAGAAATTGCAACGATGGAAGCAATGAGCTTGAGTTTTAGTGTTGAGAAGTCAACGCTGCCTTTCCATTCTGGGTTATCTTCATGGGCATCAGTATTTATTTTGGAAACAAAGTTTTCATAGCCAGAAAAAATCACTATAAGAAGCAGGTTGGCTGCCAGTGATAGATCAATAAGTGATAATATACCGAGTACCACATCGTTTTGCGAAATATTAGGCAGGGCAGAAAACAAATGAATAAGCTCCTGCATAAAGCTGATAAGCAAAAGCACAAGCGCACTTGCCAAGCCCAAATACATAGGTGCCATTAACCAACGGCTGGCAAAAAGGCTTCTTTCTATAATCTTTTCAATTAAGGGAGTGTTTTTATTCATAAGGATTTTCCACTTTTTTATTGCTTAGGTTATAGCTTAGGTTATTGCTTAGGTTCTATAGTGAGTAATGCCATATTTCAAGTATTACACATAACATTAATTATGGTCTGAAACATGAAAAAACAGACAAATAAAAATATTTCTGAGCAATCTTTGCTAGAAAAGTTGCAGCAGGCGCAGAAGCAGGAGCGTGGGCAATTGCTCACTGCGCTGTGGACATCTATTGATGGTTTGAAAGATGATCTCGTGCAGGAACGTTTGCTGGAAAACGGTAAAAATATCGTGAGCGGTGAGGGGATGGAGGCTTGGTATGTCCAGCTTCTCCATTGTTTCCTTAATCCTTTTAATGCTGTGCTAACCATACTCGCGCTTATATCATGGGCTACTGGCGATATGGAAAGCGTGGCGATGATGGCTATTATGGTGGCTATCAGCGTGGGGATTAAATTTTTTCAGGAATATCGTTCCAGCGTTAAGGCTGAAGAGCTGAAAAATATGGTGCGCACCAGCGTTACGGTTAGCCGTGTTGATGAAAATGGAATAAGCCGTAAATTTGATATTGATATGCAGGATCTGGTGGTTGGTGACATAGTGCATCTTTCCGCAGGCGATATTATTCCAGCTGATGTGCGGGTGCTTGCTGCCAAGGATTTATTTATATCGCAGGCGATGCTTACAGGTGAATCTCTCCCTGTAGAAAAATTTGCAGAAGTAGTTACTGCGCCAACTGGCAATATGGATCTACACGCTATCGGTTTTATGGGGACTAACGTTGTCAGTGGCAGTGGCTCTGTAGTTGTTCTTGCCACAGGGTGCGAAACTTATTTTGGTTCGCTCGCCCGCACAATTACTGGTGAACGTCCGCAAACCAGCTTTGATAAAGGGGTAAACAATGTCACATGGTTGATGATTCGCTTTATAATGGTGATGGCACCGATGGTGCTTTTTATCAATGGTTTTTCCAAAGGTGATTGGACGCAATCTTTGTTGTTTGCAATTTCGATTGCGGTTGGGTTAACGCCAGAAATGTTGCCGATGATTGTAACTTCAAACCTTGCCAAGGGTGCGATTGCGATGGCAAAGCGCAAAGTGGTTGTTAAACGCTTAAATGCGATTCAGAATTTTGGCGCGATGGATGTTTTATGCACTGATAAGACAGGTACTCTGACGCAGGATCATATCATCCTCCATGATCATCTGGACATTGAAGGGGAGCCGAGCAAAGAGGTGTTAGACTATGCTTGGCTTAATAGTTACCACCAGACTGGGCTGCGTAACTTGCTGGATGTTGCGGTAATTGACGAGGCAAACAAAGAATATCCTGATGGCAAGCGAATTGCCGAATTAAAAAACTGGCAGAAGATTGATGAGATACCGTTTGATTTTCAACGTCGGCGGATGTCGGTTATTGTGTCGCAACCAGATAATTCTCATGTGCTAATCTGCAAAGGTGCTGTTGAAGAGCTGCTCGCAATATCAAGCAATTATACACATAATGGTAAGGTGTTACCACTTGATGATAAGGCGCGGGAAAAATTCCGTTCTATGGCGCATACGCTCAACGAAGATGGTTTCCGAGTTCTCATTATTTCTTATAAAGATATAGAGTCTTCGCAGACAGTATATGACAAACGTGATGAATCTGGGCTTACAATTAAAGGCTTCCTTACTTTCCTAGATCCACCGAAAGACACGGCGAGAGTTGCGCTTGCGGCACTTAAAGAATATGGGGTGGATGTTAAAGTTCTGACTGGCGATAACGCAACTGTTACGCGCAAAATTTGCAATGATGTTGGGCNNGCTTCTTGGGTGATGGCATTAATGATGCGCCTGCTCTGCGGGCTGCGGATGTTGGAATTTCTGTTGATACTGCGGCTGACATTGCCAAAGAATCTGCCGATATTATTTTGCTGGAAAAAAGCCTTCTGGTGCTGGAGGAGGGGGTTATTGAGGGACGCAAAGTGTTTGGAAATATAGTGAAATACTTAAAAATGGCTCTTTCCAGCAATTTTGGAAATATGTTCAGCGTGGTTGGGGCTAGTTTGCTGCTGCCGTTTCTTCCTATGTTACCTGTGCAGATTCTTATCCAAAACCTGCTCTATGATATTTCGCAGATTGCCACGCCCTTTGACAAGGTCGATGATGATTATCTCCGCAAACCGCGCAAATGGGAGGCGATAGAGCTTAAACGTTTCATGCTCTTTATTGGGCCAGTAAGTTCTATTTTTGATTATATAACGTTTGGCGTTATGTGGTTTATTTTTTCCGCTAATACGGTCGCCGAGCAGTCACTATTTCACACTGGCTGGTTTGTTTCAGGTCTGCTTACCCAAACTCTTATAGTTCACATGATACGCACTGAAAAAATGCCGTTTATCGGCAGCCGCGCCTCAAATGCGCTGCTTATTACTACAGCACTAGCTATGATAGCTGGAATTGCGTTGCCATATACGATGGTGGGAGCAGCAGCAGGGATGGTGCCGTTGCCCTTCGCTTATTTTGGTTATTTGGTTGGTATCTTGTTGGGCTACTGCCTACTCGTCACTGCTATGAAACATTGGTATATCAAAAAATTTGGGCAGTGGCTGTAGCTGCTCATACAGCCTCTAACATTTAATTGGCGACTAGGTGAGGTACAGATCTTTCTCCATTTTGGAGAAGGGTGGGATGAGGGCTAATTTCAGCATTGGTGTACAGCCTTCACACTAGCCCTATCCCAGAGGGAGAGGGAATTATAGAGCAAGGCTTCACTATGCTTCGCTAGTTGCAGTTTCTGGAGTTTCTACGGGTTTTTCTGGGGTTTCCGAAGCCTTTTTCTTACGATGGTCATATGGCTCTTGCTGCGGAATAGGAACTGGTGGAAGCAAGCGACGGGTGAACATTTTGTCCTGATAATAGAAAATCTTTTTGGTGCGGATTGGTGCAAAAGATTCGATAAGAATAATCTGTTCATCGCGCGGCAGGGTGATAACTTCCTGTGGCAATAGCAATGCACGCTGCACTTCTGAAGTATTGGTAGTACGCGCACCAGGGTTCATATCCATGAATTTTGGCTTATTATGTGATGTCTGCTGCACTGTTTTATTGCCGATAAGTTGTGATATAAGGTTCGCAGTTTCCACGTTGTTCGCAGCAAAGGTGATACGGTAATAGCAGTTAGAGAGGAATGAGTTCATTCCTGCTTCTTCATATATACCTTTTAATTGCTGAGTATCTTGAACGATCAGGAACAGCTTCACGCGATACCCACGGAAGTAAGCTATACCAACTTGGAATTGAGGCATCTCACCGAGTGATGGAAACTCATCCATCATGAACATTACACCATATGGCTCATCCTTGCGCGGCATATTGCGAGTCATAAAGTCAGTTGCCTGCTGATAAAATACTTTCAGAAGTGGCTCTAAGCGTTTTAAGTTGTCTGGGGTTACACCGCAGAACACGCTCATTTTACGTTTTTTGAGAAGTTGCATGTCGAAATCTGAGCGGGCAGTGGTTGCGTCAATTAGCGGGTTTGCCCATAATTCCAAGCCAGAGTTGAGTGTTGAAATAACGCCAGAACGTTCTTTATCTGCCTTCTGTAGGAACGCTGCGATGTTCATATAGGCAACTGGATGGATGCGCTTACCGATAGTGTCGAGAACTACTGCTAGGTTATAAACCACGTCATCCGAACGCATCGTACGCACTACTTCACCGAAGCTATTTATTTTTTCAGGAACGGCGACAAGATATAAGATTACGCCAAGAAGCAAGGAGCGTGCTTCATTCTGCCAGAATTCCTGCTCTGGTAAAATCAAATTACAAATTTTCTGTACGTCATCCACCATTTGCCCTGGTTTTTCTGAAATCCAGTCCAGCGGATTGTAGCAATGCGAAATACCGTCAGGATCTGCAGGATTCCACAGATAAACCTCTTGCCCCATTCGTTTGCGATAACCGCTGGTAATTTGATGGTTTTCCATTTTAATATCATGGCAGACTACTGACTGATCCCAGAATAATAGATTAGGGATTACGAAGCCCACACCCTTACCCGAACCAGTTGGTGCAAATAATAAAACATGTTGGAAATCATCAACTATCAAAGAATTATTGAGACCAGTACGCCCAATTAACATACCGCGTCTGGCGCGGAGTTTTGCTTTTTGAATTTCCGCTTCTGTCGCCCAATGTGCATCGCCATGAACACTTTCTTTCATCTTAAACGGGCGGAAATCGGTAAGTGGCGCACGCATCATGTAAAGCAGGGCTAGGCTAACAAAAGCACCGCTTGCTGGCGGTATGATGGTTTTATACATATATTCTTGGTTAAAGCCTGGTTGGGTATGATAATTCCACCAATATTCCAACCAAATCAAATATCTTTGTATAATTATGTCTGGGCGATCTATGTAGGCAGCGACATACGCCTTGTCATGCAGTAAAAATATGCTGACTATCAACCCTAATGCTATTGGACATACTATAACTACCGTTACGATAACAGATACAATTGCACTGTTTGCCATTGCACGATTTGCATTGGATGTCTTATAGTCGTCAGCCATGACCACCTTCTTTGAAATACACTTCTGAAATGTAACGCATTCCATGCGCTCCACGTTTGAGCTGAACTATAACATTTATAACATTTTCTACATAGCCTTTTATCTGGTCACGAGTCATTCCAAGACCAGCTTGCATAATCATCAAAATAAGCTGCTCGATTGCAAGAGCAGGAGTGTCGGCGTGTAGTGTAGAAACAGAACCAGGATGACCAGTGTTTACGGCACGCATAAATGAAAATGCCTCTTTACCACGCAACTCCCCTAACATCAAACGGTCAGGACGCAGACGCAGGCAAGCTTCAATTAAATCTTGCATATCTACTTTGGCGCGACCTTGCCCACCTTTAGATGCGAGTAGGTGTACGCGATTTGGTATGTGTGGAAGCATTATTTCGCGAGCATCTTCACAAGTAATTATTCGTTCTGTGGATGGAATAACTTTTAGTGCAGCATTCAAGAATGTGGTTTTACCAGTTGATGTACCGCCGCTTACAATAATATTTTTCTTTGCTAAAACTGCTTTTTTAATAAAATCTTTTATACTGCCTGCATTGAGTAATGCGCGAAGTTCAGCATCTACAGGATTTGCTTCATGGCGAACAGCCGTGGATTGAAATGCCCCGAGAGCTTCATATTGATCCAAATCAAGGCTAACAGTGGTCGCCTTACGAATTGACATAGCAATAAGTGAAGGTTCAACTGCTGGCGGAAACACAATCTGAATACGAAAACCTTGTGGCAAGGTAGCTGAAAGTATAGGGGTTTCTTCGCTAATATTCTGTTCACTGGATTGTGCAACCAAACGCCCGAGAGACTTCAAATGTTCTTGATTAAGCTCAGGGACATCAAAACGCTCCATGTCACCACCAATTTCCACCCAGATTTCTCCAGGCTTATTGATAGAAATTTCACTAACCTTCGGCATATCAAAATATTGCTGAAGTGGGGCGAGATAAGTATCAAGTGCGGTAAGTGAGGTAAGTGCCATTTTTTATTCTCACTTTACTGTACGAATACACTGCCACCCAAATCGCTAGGAAATGTAAGATCTCTGTTCACGAATACATTGACCAATGTACCTTGATCGATAGTAACCGTTGGGCGAATGTCAACAATCCTGTCAACCACCTGCTTTGCAGTGTTACCAAAATTGGTAACAGCTTGTCCAGCGGCTTGTTGAGCTGGGGTTGCTGATGTAGTCTGGTTGCCTTCAGGAGTAGTGGTGGTTGAAGCGGTGGCTCCTGCCTGAGTAGGTAGAATTTCATCGGCAGCGACTGCAGCACCAATAGATATTGCTGTTGTCAAAATAGCCGCGGTAAAGATGTCATATAATTTGTTATCGACAACACCAACAATACCAGCGCGACCAAGACCATCAACGCCAGGTGAGCCGATCATTATGTCAACACCATCGGGGCGAATCACACGTGTCCAGACGATCATAACTCTATTTTGTCCGCGTAACACACCAGTATTATATGTACCGATCAGACGTGAGCCTTTAGGAATCAAAACATCCCGACCAGTCTCCGCGTATGTATCCCTGCTGACGATAGCACGAATTGTTCCCGGTAGATCAGTATTAATGGCAGTTTCCAATACCGCATTGATAATTTTACCCTGAGCAATGGTCATGTTCAGGTTGTTAAGACCAGTAGCGATAGCCTTTTCTGCAGTGGTTGCCTTGATTACGCTGTCAGAGAAGGCATTGTTTGGGTCATTGCTAGATGAGCTACCAGCTTTTCCAGCTGCTGTAGCACCACGGTTACCCTTTGCTCCATCTATTATCAGCATGTTAGAGCGTATACGTTTCTTAGCATCCTTATCTTTAAAATCATTTACCCGAGTCTTTCCAATACCACCAATTTCTGGTGCTGGTGGAACGGGAGGAGGTGGCGGAGGAGGTGGTGGTGGAAGGTGACATTTCCTCAGAAATAGCAGTGCTTTTTCCAGCATTATTTAATGAAGTAGAGCCTCCAGACGGTGCAGATCCAGTTGTCTGCGGTAAATTAACAGAAGGAGGCGGTGGCGGAACGTAAACCTGCGCTTCAACTGGAGGCGGTGGTGGCGTTAGCATAGTGGTTGGAGGCTGCGGAAGATCCATCGTTGAAGTAGGATTTTTAGATGATTCTTCCGAACCGCTTTTCGCAGGTCTTTTAGTGCCTTTTTCCTTTATATGCATAGGGTCTGGACCAACTGGTTTCTTTGGTTCAGCAAACATCGAAGAAATAACAAAATAAATGACAATTAAGGCACCACCAACAACAGCACCTTTTATGATTGTATTCTTACTAATGGAACGACTATCAGATTGATTAACATCACCCATACCGTCCTGATTAGTATCGTCTGATGATTGTATACCGTTTTGATTGTCTGAATTTGGGATGTTGTTATCCATAACTTACCGTGGGTTTAATGATTCGTTATAAACTCTGATCTCACCGTCGCTGCTGCGTAGTGCAAGCTCACTAGCCACACCTTCTATTACAAGCGAAGAATCTTTTACAGTTGCTGCAGCATTAGATTCACTGCCATTTGTACCAATGATAAAAGCACTTGGGGCAACTTTTCCAATTGATTTATATTTTATAAAAGTAGTTTTTCCATCGTCATATACCTGTAGTGGGGCTATAGAATCAGGACCAGCATATGTGTAGCTGTAATTAAAATGTATTGGTAATATACCTATGGATGCAGGACTTGCTGGAGCATCAGAAACTGTTTGAGTTGTCATACCACTGGTTGAAGATGCAGGAACTTTCAATATATGCTCTTCCTTACTGGACACTCTCTGTACAGGAGCTGCTTCTACCGAGGCTTTTAGTTGTTCAGGAGCAAAATCACCATAAGGTGCTGGCATAGCCACATCACGTTTGTCTGGGTAACTGAAGCGTACAACATAAACGTTGCTTTCATTTTTCTCGCTAACAGATTTTAACTCGAATTCATAGGAACGTTTGTTTGTAAGAAGGGTCATATTCGTAGTAATATCATCAGTCATCGGACGAACGAATAAACGATTACCAGCTGGGATTATTTGCCACAAGCTGCGATCACCAACTGAAATTGTTTGGATGTCTTCTTTAGGATCAAATACGATATTGGTTTGATAGCCATATTTTGTACGAATCACATAAACGTTAGATTCATTGTATACCAACTCTTTAATACGCGCGCCAACTGCACCTGACTTTTGCGACTGAATAGCATCATCGCCAAGCGACAAAGCATCCTTATCAGCTTTATCTGTCTTACTGAGCTTTTTACTTTTTCCAGAACTAGAGACTTTTTTTCCAGTGGCAGCGTCATCACTACCATCAGCAAATGCCTGATAGGGCGATGTTGCGGTTATAATAATAACTGCCATCGGCAATGCGTTTGGCAGAATTTTTTTTATAATTTTGCGTGTCATCATTTTGGCAATGCATCCTCATCTACACGGTAATCCGTAACACGGAAACCTAACGGGTTAATATAACGTTCTTCATTAGTAAGATCAAGTTTAACATAATCAAACACTAACGTTGCAATTTTATGATATTGTAACGTTCCACCATTAGCAGCAGTTTCTTCAATTAGCAAGCGTGCTTGTGCTTGATTCGGTTTTGGGTAGATAATTGACTTGAATTTGACCGACCTTAACCCAGCGGCTCCCATGCGTGCAGCAACACTTTGCGGGTTGCTAGGATTGGCTTCACGCCTGAATTTGGCATATACTGGATCTGGAACAGACATAACGCGCACTGTGGCGTAATTTCGTGTAACATCCTTTGAGTGGTAGCTTTCACGCGAGCGAATATACTGAACTATAAAGAAATTATTGACCGCTTCAAGCCCAGTTATGTCTTTCACAGTGAGCGGATCAACCAATTGAGTTATCCCGCTTTTTGCATCAACTTGAATCAAAAATGGCTCAACGCCTTTGAGTGGGGTAATATTCGCTATAACTATCATCGCCATAAGCGTAGAAATCATTGATATTATGGTGATGATCATGAACAGACGACGTTGCAACATAATCGCCTGATAGCGATCTTTGTACCAGTTGCGTGATTCTTTAGTGTTGTTAGTCTGCTTGCTCATAGGTTATATAGACTGGCGTTAGATAATAATTATGTCAATAGGATTAAGAAAATAAAACTATTCTAAGGATGCTTGTTTAACAAAGTGTTAACATGGAGACAATTAATTTTCTAATTATAGCTGGTTATATTTATTTATTTTTGTTTAACATTTGATGCCTTTTTAAATGCGGTTTATAGCTTATAGGATAATATGATAAAAATGGCAAAAGTTACTCTCATTTTAGGCGGTGTTCGCTCAGGGAAAAGCGCGCATGCTGAGACTTTGGCTGACAAAAGCACCCACAATAAAATTTATATTGCAACTTCCGAAATTCTTGATGCAGAGATGGCGGAGCGTGTAAAAATCCATAAAGATAGGAGAGGGGATGGTTGGCAAACCATAGAAGAGCCGATAGAAATAGCCGAAATCATAAAAAGTAGCCAATCCGCTATTGTTTTGGTGGATTGTCTGACCTTGTGGCTGTCTAACCTTTTACATAAAGAAATGGATATTAAACAACAAATTAATATTTTAATTGAAGCACTTATAAACACGCAAGCAGAGGTAATTTTAGTGTCAAATGAAGTGGGGCTGGGAATAGTTCCTGAAAATGCTCTAGCACGAAAATTTAGCGATTATGCTGGGATTTTACATCAGAAGGTTGCGGAAATAGCCGATGAAGTGATATTGGTGGTGGCGGGCATTCCCATGAAAATAAAGGGCTGATAATGAATGACGAAGAAAAAAATCGTATCCATAAACAAAAAATGGAGAAGCGCAAGGAATTTCAGGATAAACTGGTCGCAAGTGCCGACCAAACCAAAAAATTGCTAATAGTTTATACAGGCACAGGCAAAGGCAAATCCACTGCTGGTTTTGGTACGATTGTGCGGACGTTAGGGCATGGTTATAAGGTTGGGGTGGTGCAGTTTATCAAAGGTGCGTGGCAGACAGGCGAACAAACCGCTCTTGCCAAATTTGATAATTTAATCCGTTACGAGGTGGCGGGCGAGGGGTTCACATGGAACACGCAGGATCGTGAAAAAGATATAAAAAAAGCCCGTGAAGCGTGGAATATTGCCCTAGAAATGCTGGCTGATGATTCTTACCATCTTATTTTGCTTGATGAACTAAACATTGTATTGCGCTATGATTATTTGCCAGTGGAGGAAGTGCTGACAGCACTTAGTAAACGCAAAAACCATGTGATAGTGACAGGGCGCAACGCCCTGCAATCCATAATAGATTCTGCTGATTTAGTAACTGAAATGAAAATGGTGAAGCACCCCTTCCGTGAACAGGGCATCAAAGCGCAAATGGGGATAGAGTTTTAGATGGTCGCCCGTTCCCTAATGTTTCAAGGTACTGGGTCGGATGTAGGGAAATCCTTGCTGGTGGCGGGATTGTGTAGATTGCTGGCAAAACGCGGGCTTAAAGTTGCGCCGTTTAAGGCGCAGAATATGTCCAATAATGCTGCGGTGGCTGATGATGGTGGCGAAATTGGACGGGCGCAATGGTTGCAAGCTCTGGCGGCAGAAATTACTCCATCAGTTCACATGAATCCTGTTTTGCTCAAGCCACAATCAGATAAAACTAGCCAAGTTATAGTGCGGGGAAAACTCACAGCAACTATGGATGCTAAAGAATATCAGCAATATAGAAAATCGCTGCTACCACAAGTATTGGAAAGCTATAATTTTTTGGCAAAAGATGCTGATATTGTGCTGGTGGAAGGGGCGGGTAGCCCTGCCGAAATCAATTTGCGGGAAAATGATATTGCGAATATGGGCTTTGCCCGTGCTGCGAATATTCCTGTGGTGCTGATTGGCGATATTGAACGAGGTGGGGTTATCGCCAGCCTTGTTGGCACGCATGCGGTTTTATCTGATGCCGATAGAGAAATGATTCGTGGTTTCATCGTCAATAAATTTCGTGGTGATGCTAGTTTATTTACCGCAGGCGCAAAAGAAATAACAACTCGTACAGGCTGGAAAAATCTGGGGGTAGTGCCACATTTCGCCGAACTTGCTAAGTTGCCACAGGAAGATTCTTTGGCATTGTCATCCGTCATACGTCATCCGTCATCTAGCGACGGACTACACATAGCCGTTCTCCATACTCCTCATATCGCCAATTTTGATGATATTAACCCATTGGCTAATGATCCAAATATAAATCTTTCATGGATAAAATCAGGTGAGGTGATTCCTGCTGATGCGGATATTGTTATACTCGCTGGCAGTAAATCAACGATAGCAGATCTAAAATTTATCAGAGCACAAGGATGGGATATTGATTTGCAAGCGCATAGGCGGCGTGGCGGGCGGATTATCGGCATTTGCGGCGGCTATCAAATGCTCGGAAAAACTATCTCCGATCCGCATGGGGTAGAAGGCGCGCCTGAAACCGCATCAGGAACNNTGCATCAGGACTTGGTTTTTTAGATGTTTATACTATCCTCACCACTGAAAAAACTGTGCGTAATATCTCAGCCACAGGTTATGAAATTCATGCGGGAGAAACAACAGGTGCAGCAACTTCAGATGATGGTTTGGTGTGGGGTAGTTATGTGCATGGATTATTTGCAGATGATGAATTTCGCAATAATTTATTCAAAATTAATTCCAACTATAATTACCGCCAGCATGTGCAGAAAATATTGGATGATTGGGCGGATGTGCTAGAGGAAAATATCAATATAGAGCAGTTGCTAAAGTTAGCAAAATAAGCCCCAGCGTCGTACAAGCACTTACATATATCCGCAATGCTTTTTGCAGGTCTTTTATTGTTATTTCTGTGCGTAAACCATCGCCGATTAGCGGGGCGGAATATTCTTCGCCATCATAACTACGCTTGCCACCAAGGCATATGCCCAGCGCATAAGCCATTGCTGCTTCAGGGTAGCCTGAATTGGGCGAGGCATGTTTCTTTGCCTCCTCCCTAACCCTCCCCCAGAGGGAGAGGGGATAAACAGCAATAATCAACAACGCGCTTAAGCGGGCAGGGATAAAATTGGCTGCGTCATCCAGCCGTGCAGCTGCCCAGCCGAAATATTTGTAGCGTTCGGTTTTATGTCCGATCATGCTGTCGGCGGTGTTGATAGCTTTATAGCAGGCGATCGCGGGCAGCCCAAATAACGCTGCCCAAAATACAGGGGCAACTACGCCATCGCTAAAGCTTTCAGCAAGGCTTTCAATCGCCGCTTTACAGATTTCTGATTCATCCAGATTTTCTGTATCGCGACCAACAATTTTTGCCAGCTCAAGGCGAGCAGTTTGCAAATTATTTTGGCGCAAAGATGTATAAACCGCATTTACATGGTCGTAGAGGCTACGAGTTGCAAGTAGTGTTGCCATTAAAATTGCTTCAATATAGATATTGCCGAATTTTTGGATGGGCAGGGTTATGGCAAGGGTAATAGCCAGTAAAGTTGCCATGGTAAATATACCTGTAACTCGTGAGGTATGACTTTTATTGCAGTTGCGTTCCAACCAAGATATAACAGCACCCATCCACACCACAGGGTGTTTGATTTTGGCATAAATAAATTTCGGATAACCAAAAATGGCTTCCAAAAAATAAGCGATGAGTAAAGTAAACATAGATGACTAATAATATAGATAGCGTTTTTACGCAACATGGCGGGAATTTGTCGTTTATCGCCGAGAACTTCCCCAATGCGCCTCGTCCGTTTGTTGATCTTTCTACAGGTATCAATCCCTATCCCTATCCGCTACAGATGGATAATACAACAGCACACCGCCTCGCTGATGTGGTGGAAATGGAACAGGCACGCAGCGCAGCAGCAAAATATTATGGCGCTAATCCAGAGAATATAAATTTAGCATCGGGTATGCAGCCACTTATGTTTGCGCTTGCAGCACTACGTTTGCAAAAATTTGGTGTGGCGAAAGTGGCTATTTTATCGCCGACCTATAGTGAGTATGAAAAATTATGGCGGGCGGCTGGGCATAATATTTTGCTGGTAAATAATTTGGAGGAACTAGCGCAAGGCGATGTGGCGATTATTTGCAGCCCCAATAATCCTGATGGTAAAATTTACTCGCCTGAGCAGCTAGAAAAATTGCAAAATGACTGGCTGATTATTGATGAATCATTTGCGGATTTACTGCCTCCTTCATCCCTAATTCCCCATCCCCCATCCCTTATCAGAATGCGTTCCTGCGGTAAGTTTTTTGGTATAGCGGGGTTGCGTGTAAGTGCGGTAATCGCACCACAAAAAATAAGTGAATATTTGCGAGTTGTAGTTGGGGATTGGTCTATATCAACGCCAGTTTGCAGCGCACTTTCCGCTATGTTTTCTGATAGTGAATGGGCAGAAAAAACAAGGATAAAATTAGCGCGAGAATCAGAAAAATGGCGCGCTATTCTAGCACAATATTTTACGATAATTGGCTACACATCGCTTTTTACTTTGGTAGAAACAGATGATGCTAATAGCTGGCATGAACGTTTAGCTAAGCAGGGAATTTTAGTGCGGAAATTTGATTATAATAATCGTTGGCTGCGTTTTGGACTCCCTGATAAGAAAGATTTAGAGAGATTGGAGCGAACATTCAAATGACGGAAATACTGCAAATACACTGGATTAGACATTTGCCTGTGGAAAATAATGGGAAGTATATCGGGCATACTGATGTTCCTGCTATAATTCCCAAAGAATCAGCAAATATTGCAGTGTCGCTGCCGAAAGACGCATTGTGGTATGCCAGCCCGCTTACGCGAGCGGTTGATTCGGCTCATTGGTTGATGATGTCAATTAGAGAAAATATTGCTCCGCTTAACATAGCAGATGAACTTATGGAGCAGAATTTTGGTGTCTGGGAAAATAAAACTTATGAAGAAGTTTGGCAGAGTGCGGATAAATCGCAGAACTGGCAAAGCCCAGCCATGATAAAACCAGAAAATGGGGAGAGTTTTATCGGGCTTTGTGCGCGGGTTGATCACTGGATAGAAAATATTATGAAAGAAGTGGGCGGAAAAAATTTAGTGGTGGTGGCACATGCGGGAACTATCCGTGCGGCACTTCGCCACACACTTAACCTCATTCCTGAACAAGCCCTTAATTTTGCCATTGATTACGGAAGCATTACGCAGGTGGAATATTTCCTGCCATATGGCGGTGATAGTGGTGGTGCGCGAGTTAATTATGTGAATAGATGAGGAATATTAGTAGCAGTGCCACCTCGCTAATTTGCTGAACCGCACCGAGAACATCACCAGTTATTCCGCCGAAATTTTTATTAGCAATTTGTTTGATAACTACATAGATAATCGCAAGGGAAAGAATAGCGATTAGGGCGGCAAGAATTTTTCCAGTTAGCAGCAAGCTGCAAATAGCAATTAAAATTGCAATAATAACTTGTTCTGTGGTTGGTTTTCCTGCTCTGGCTGCCAACCCATAATTGCGGGCATAGGGAATAGTTTGCATAAAAACTGCCAAAAACGTACGGCTGCTGGCAGCGGTGGCAACTAATATCATAATAGTTGCAAAATTTCCTGTAAAACCAGCCATGATATTGGCGCGCAGCGAGATTATGGTAATCAGTGCCAGCACGCCGTAACTACCGATTCGGCTGTCGCGCATTATGGAAAGTTTCTGCTCGCGGTCACGCCCTGACGCCAGACCATCAGCAGTGTCAGCCAGCCCGTCTTCATGCAGCCCGCCCGTAAGCAACAGGTGAAATCCGATAGTTAGCCATGCGCTGATGATTGTAGGCAATCCCAGAGCGAGCATTAGCAGATAAAACCCACCAGTAAGTAAGCCAATTAGTGCGCCCACTATAGGGAAGTAAGCAGTTGCTTGCGCCAGCGTAAGTGAGCCAAAATCACGCTTACCAATGGGGATGCGGGTAAAAAAGCTGATGGCGAGTAAAAATTTCTGTATCATAAGCATAGATATAAACTATAAAGTTTTCTTTGTATAATTGGTTTTTGTCATTGCGAGCGTAGCGAAGCAATCTAGGTATAAATGGATTGCCACGGAGCTAACGCTCCTCGCAATGACGGTTCTGGGATAAAATAACATGTCACTTTTTTTAGATAAAAATTCATTATCACAACTTGATGCAGCAATATCTGCTAGTGCGCGAGCGCGTCTTGATAACCTCACCAAACCGCAAGGCTCACTGGGAAAGTTAGAGGATATTGCTGCGTGGCTGTGTGACTGGCAGCAAACTCTTGAACCGAGAACTGAGAAAGCATATACGCTGATTTTTGCTGGAAATCACGGTGTGGTGGCGCAGGGTGTATCAGCTTTTCCTTCGGAAGTTACGGTGCAGATGGTCGCAAATTTTGAGAATGGCGGAGCTGCTATAAATCAGCTGTGCAAAGCTGTGTCATCTACTTTGCGCGTGATTGCACTTTCGCTGGATAAACCGACTAAAGATTTTACCAAAGAAGCAGCAATGACATTAGCAGAATGTGAAGAAGCATTTAGAGCTGGTATGGAATCTGTTCCACAAGATGCAGAAATTTTGGTGATTGGCGAAATGGGAATTGGAAACACCACTGTTGCTGCTGCTTTGGCGCATGCGCTTGGTGGAGGTGTTGTTGCTGATTGGGTTGGAGCAGGAACAGGCATTGATGAAAAAGCCATTGCAAAAAAACGTGAAGTTGTGGCGCAGGCGGTCGCGCTTCATAAAAATAATCTTGGTGATACGCTAGAGGTTTTGCGCTGTGTTGGCGGGCGGGAACTTGCTGCGATGGCGGGAGCAATCTGGCAAGCACGCAAACAGCGAGTGCCTGTAATACTCGATGGTTATGTGGTGACGGCAGCCGCCGCAACGCTTACACTCACAAAAAAAGACGCTTTGGCGCATTGCCTTGCTGGGCATTTATCAGTGGAGGCTGGGCATAAAAAATTGCTGGAATTTTTGGATATGAAGCCGTTGCTAGATTTGGGAATGAGGCTAGGAGAGGGTAGTGGCGCGCAAGTGGCTTTAGCGGTGGTGCGCTGTGCTGTGGCGACATTCACAGGCATGGCAACTTTTGAAGAAGCTATGGTGGCGGGGAAGAAGCAGTAATGGTTGGCAACCACGCTTTTTCAGACGCAGAAAAACAGGCGGTATATCGTGCCATTGGGCAGAGGCGTGATGTGCGCCGTTTTAGCAGCGAGCCGATTGCGGATGAGATATTACAGAGGATTTTGCAGGCAGCAGCTCATGCGCCTTCGGTTGGTTATATGCAGCCGTGGAATTTTTTAATTATCCGTGACACAAAAATTCGTAAAAATATTCATGATGCTTTTACCGTTGCCAATAACGAAGCCAAAGAAATGTTTGAGGACGAACGCAAGGATGCTTACGCAGCTTTGAAATTGGAAGGAATTACCGAGTCTGCTTTGAATATCTGTGTTACCTGTGACCGCAGCCGTTTTGGCAAGGTGATATTGGGGCGCACACATCAGCCCGATATGGATTTATATAGCAGTGTGTGCGCTGTGCAGAATTTGTGGCTTTCCGCGCGCGCAGAAGGAGTGGGTGTTGGTTGGGTTAGCATCATTAAACCAGAGGATTTACAGAGTATTTTGTGTTTGCCTGAAAATGTAGTTCCTATAGCTTATTTATGTGTGGGATATACGGATATTTTTGCCGATGAGCCAGAGCTTAAAACTAGCGGTTGGTTGCCAGAGATTCTATTGGCTGAATTGATATATTATGAGCGTTGGGGTAATAAAGAAAAATGAATGAAGCTATAAAATTACAAGTTTGTATAACTTGCCTTGGTGATAATAAAGAAAAGCTGGGTGCAGAATTTTACGCTGCGCTCGAGGGGCAAGTTGATAGAGAAAAAATCAATTTGCAGCCTGTGGAGTGTTTTGCGGTGTGTAAAAGGCAATGCACAGTTGCTGTATCACAGGCGGGAAAATGGCTATATATGATTGGTGATTTGAATGTTGAAAAAGATATCCCTGCGTTATTTGAATATATCAGGGTTTATGCTGCTTCACCAAATGGCAGACCACCAATTAGCGAGCGACCAGAGATAGTAAAAAACGGGACAATTTCTCGGTTGCCACCTGATTTGAATAAAATTAATTTATAGGTAAGAGGTACAATATGATAATACAAAACTCTGGAATTTATTTGGGACAATCAGATGAACAGCACCAACTTTTGCTAAAATATGCTAACCGTCATGGTTTGATAGCAGGTGCTACTGGCACTGGGAAAACCTTGTCATTGCAAGGTCTAGTTGAAGGATTTTCACAAGCTGGAGTTCCAGTATTTATTGCTGATGTGAAAGGAGATCTTTCAGGGCTTGCTGCTGCTGGTATTGATAAAGCACCTTTGGTAGAGCGTGCTAAACAAATAGGATTTACTTTGGACTATCAGCCATGCCCTGTGATTTTTTGGGATGTGTTTGGTAAAAATGGACATCCAGTGCGCACCACTATTTCTGAAATGGGACCTATCATGCTTTCTAGTTTGCTGGAGCTGAATGATACGCAGGAAGGGGTGCTGAATATTGCTTTTGCAGTTGCTGATAATGAAGGTTTGTTGCTACTGGATTTAGATGATTTGCGTTCGATGCTAACTCATATTAGCGAAAATGCAGGGCAGTATTCCGCGCAGTATGGCAATGTTTCGACTGCTTCTGTGGGGGCGATACAACGTGCATTGTTAACATTGGAAGCGCAAGGTGGTAAACTGCTTTTCGGTGAACCCGCACTTTCTATTGCCGACCTTATGCGCGTTGCTCCAAACGGGCAAGGTGCAGTGAATATTCTTTCTGCTGAAACTTTGATGCAGACACCAAAACTTTATTCGATGCTGCTTTTATGGCTATTGTCAGAATTATTTGAAGATTTGCCAGAAGTTGGTGATATGGAAAAACCAAAATTGGTGTTTTTCTTTGATGAGGCACATTTGTTATTTAATGATGCACCAAAGGCATTGATTGAAAAAATAGAACAGCTTGTAAGGTTGATTCGTTCAAAAGGTGTCGGGGTTTATTTTATTACGCAAAACCCAGCGGATATTCCAGCTAATGTACTTGGACAACTTTCCAATCGTGTGCAACATGCGCTGCGCGCTTTTACTCCACAGGATCAAAAAGGTGTTAAAGCTGCTGCACAGACATTCCGTCCTAATCCTTCTTTCAAAACGGAAGATGCTATTACCACACTAGCTGTTGGTGAGGCGTTGATTTCGCTGTTGGACGTTAAAGGTTCGCCGACAATTGTGCAAAAAACTCTGATGCGTCCTCCACTTTCCTTAGTAGGAGCAATTTCATCAGAACAGCGTAGCAGCATTATTATGCAGAGCCCTGTAAAAGGTGTTTATGACCAGCTTATGAACCGTGAATCAGCTTATGAAATGCTTACGGCAAAAGTTCAAAAAAACACGGTTGCTGATGCAGGTGGGATATGGGGAACTATCTCTAATGTTGCTTCGGGAATGGCAGGCACTGGCAACACCCAACNNTGCTTGGAGCGATGTTAAAACGATAAATTAAATAGAAACGAATATGCAAACAATTACAAAAATACCAACTACAATTATTACTGGTTTTCTTGGTGCGGGTAAAACCTCGCTCATAAAACATGTGATAGAAAATGCTGGTGGCAGGCGGATTGCCTTGCTTATCAATGAGTTTGGCGATGTTGGTGTTGATGGAACTATACTTAAGTCATGTAGTAATAGTGATTGTCCAGAAGATGCAATTATTGAACTGCCCAATGGCTGCATCTGTTGCACGGTTGCCGATGATTTTTTGCCAGCGATGGAGAAAATTCTGGCGATGGAAGGTAGTTTTGACCATATCATTATTGAAACATCAGGTTTGGCACTGCCAAAGCCGTTGGTAAAAGCTTTTGATTGGCCAGAAATTCGCGCGCGTCTGACTGTGGATGGTGTGATTGCGGTTGTTGATACGCCTGCCGTTTTTGCAGGTGATTTTGCCGAAAATTTGGAAGCAATTAATAAGCAAAAAACCGAAATTGGTTTGCTGGAGCATGATAATCCATTGGCAGAAGTTTATGAAGATCAATTGCTTTGCGCTGATATGATTATACTTAATAAAACGGATCAGATCAGCCCAGAGAATATCGCCAAAGTAAAAGCGGATATAGAGCAGGAAATTAAGCGTGGTGTGCCGATTATTGAAGCAGCGCATGGGCGCATTTTGCCAGATATTTTACTTGGTATTAAAGCGGCTGCGGAGATGGATGTCGCTAACCGTAAATCGCATCATGAATTGGAAGAAGAACATGATCATGATGATTTTGAAAGTTTTGTGCTTGAACTTCCAGAAATTGGCGATATAGAAATTTTTCACAACAAGATTGTTACGATTGCGGAATTATATGGTGTGCTGCGGGTAAAAGGTTTTGTGCGCGTAAGTGGCAGACCTCTGCGCTATCTTGTGCAGGCGGTGGGCAGGCGCGTTTCTGGACATTTTGAAGCGAAGCCAAACACTGTGGTAGGAAATATTGTTATAATCGGGCGTAAAGGGCTGGATAAAGAGAGTATAATAAGTTGCATCTTTCAATAAAACACTCTCAGGCAATTGAAGATGCGGATTTGCCAGTAAATCCGTCGCAGACTCCTGCCGATATTTTGTATTTATCATTTACCGATTCGGATCTTTCCTGCATGGCGGTGGCAGCAAAAGATGTAGATAATCTACGCCTTTCCAAGCTCTCATTGCTTAAACATCCTCTCTCCGTTGATTTATATATTGAGCAGGTGGCAGCACATGCCAAAGTGATATTGGTGCGTTTACTCGGTGGTTATGATTGGTGGAAATATGGGGCAGATGAACTAGCAAACCTTGCGCGCAAAAAAAATATAAAATTGATTATGGTTGCTGGACATATTCATGACCAGCGTCTTGCCGAACTTTCAACAATTCCCAAAGCTGAACTAGATATAATTGAAAATTGCCTAGCCCAAGGTGGCGCAGAAAATGCAAGGATGGTGCTGGATTATTTGCAAGGTGGTTCTGTTCCTGTGCCAAAAATTATAGAAAATGGTGCGTTGTATAGAAGTAATAATTATGGTGAAAAGAAAGCCACCATCATCTTCTACCGCACGCATTATCTGGCAGCCGATACTGCGCCGATTGATGCTTTGCTTCACGCTCTCGCGAAAAAGGGAATATCAGGGCAGGCTTTTATGCTCACTAGCCTGAAAGATGAAGCTGCATTAGCACTTCTCAAAACTGAACTTTCTCAAAATACGCCAGATATAATATTAGATGCAACCGCATTTTCTGCAGGAAATGGTGCTCATCCGCTATCCCATTTAGATGTGCCGATTTTGCAGGTAGCACTCGCAAATATGTCGCTTGCAGATTGGCAGGAATCAAAGCGTGGACTTTCCACCAGTGATATGGCGATGCAGGTGGTTTTGCCCGAAGCTGACGGTCGTATTTTTACCCGGGCTATTTCTTTCAAAGCTGAGGGAATGCTGCATAAAAATTTAGAATTTACCCGCAATTTTCATCAGCCAGAAATGGGGCGAGTGGAGTATGTGGCGGAGCTTACTGCTGCATGGATGAATTTGCGTAAGAAGAAAAATTATGAAAAAAAAATTGCACTTATACTTTCTGATTATCCGCAGCGTTTGGGGCGTAAAGGCTACGCCGTGGGGCTTGATGCAATGGCGAGTGTGGAGAAGATTTTGGGGATGCTGGAAGGTGAGGGGTATGTAGTTGGTTGTCATGAGTCACGGGTCATGAGTCATGGGAAGTTTAGAGTTAAAGATTACAAAACTCGCTTTGCAATGTTGCCACTTGAGAACCAGCAGACAGTGCTTGCTGCGTGGGGCAAGCCGCAGGATAGTGATTTTGAGATTAAAGTACAAATTTGCGGTAATGTGGTGGTGGCATTGCAGCCTGATCGTGGTTCGTTTAGCGATAAGAAAACTGGCTATCATGATTCCGCAACTCCGCCTTGCCATAATTATTTGGCTTTTTATTTTTGGTTGCGCGATGAGTTTGAAATGGACGCACTTATTCATCTCGGAACACATGGAAATTTGGAATGGCTTCCTGCTAAAACTGTGGCGCTTTCGCAAAATTGTTGGTCAGAAATTGTGCTGGGGGCAACACCTGTGATTTATCCTTATATAGTTTCTGATGCGGGCGAGGCAGCGCAGGCAAAGAGGCGGATTTCGGCGGTGATAATCAGCCATCTTACGCCGCCTTTGCAGCAGGTAGAACTTACTCCCGAACTCGCTGAACTTGAGGCACTCACTGATGAATATAGCAGTGCCGATGGGCTAGACGGCAGGCGGATGAAATATTTGCGTGATGAAATAATTTTCCGTGCCAAAAAATCAGGGCTTAGCTTTGTGGGTAGTGATGATGCTGCGGTTATGACCGCATTAGAATCGCATCTATGTGACATAAAAGAACAGCGAGTGGGTGATGGGCTACATATATTTGGTGCTGGTGAAAATGAGCAATGTGCCAATAACGAGAGAAAAAATCTAATAGCTGCTCTGGCTGGGAAATTTATTATGCCGAGTGCGGGTGGTGCGCCATCACGCGGGCGGTTGGATATTCTGCCAACAGGGCGTAATCTTATCGGCGTTGATCCGCGTACGATTCCAACAAAAACCGCAAGTGTGATTGGCGGGCGGGCGGCGGATGATTTTGTCCGTCGTTATATGCAAGATTTTGGTGATTATCCAAAAAATATTATGATGGATTTGTGGGGTTCGGCAACGTTACGCACGGGCGGTGATGAAATTGCCCAAGCACTTGCGCTTATGGGAGTAAATATTTTGTGGGATGAAACAACGCAGCGTGTGTCAGGTTTTGAGATTATTCCTGATGATGAGATGCAGTGGCAGAGAGTCGATGTTACGATCAGAATTTCTGGCTTATTTCGCGATATGTTCCCGAATTTGATTTTGTTATTTGATGATGCGGTGCAGGCGATTGCAAAGCTGCAAGGCAAGAAAAATTCATGGCGGATTTTCGGTAATGCGCCAAGTGATTACGGCGCAGGTACAACCGAGCTTATCGATTCTGGCGCATGGAAAACTCGAGATGATTTAGGGCAGGCATATTTAAGTGCATCACATTTTGCCTATGGGCGAGGGACAGATGGTGTGGTTGCTACTGCCAATCTAAAAGAACGAGTTATAGCTTCTGATGCGCTTATCCATGTGCAGGATTTGCGTGAGGTGGATGTGCTAAGCGGAGCAGATTTTGCTGATAGTGAAGGTGGTTTTGCTGCTGCTGCCAATATGCTTGGCACAAGTCCTGCTCTTTACCATATCGATACTACTAATCCTGAAAATATAAAAACCCGCACGCTGGCGGAGGAAATTTCTCTCACCCTTCATGCTCGTGCCATTAATCCGCAATGGATAGCAGGGCAGATGCGCCATGGTTATGCGGGCGGGGCAGCACTAGCTGATGTGGTGGATAATCTTTTTGCGCTGGCTGCTAGCAGCGACACAGTGACCTCCGCCCAGTTTGATATGGTGGCGGATAGTTATTTGCATAATGAGCAAGTGCGGGAGTTTTTGCAGCGAGAAAACCCTGATGCATTAAATGCAATAATATCAAGGCTTAATGAAGCAAGAGAGCGAGGATTGTGGCTGCCACTACGGAATTCAACGGTCAATTTATTTGTAGAAAATATAGGTGAAAAATTGTTAATGAATTTCTAGCTAAATCAGCTATAATCATAACCGAACCACAACTTGGCAAGTGTTTATCATGGCAAATCAGATAAAACCTGAAAGACAAATCGTAATGTTGATTGGTTTGCCAGGTGCTGGAAAAAGCACCTATATCAGGGAACATGCGGAAGAATTAAAAGTCTTTACTATCGTCTCGATTGATGGAATCGCGCAGGAACGCAGTAAAGGGACTGGGCTTACTGGGACTCAAGTTCACGATAAACAATATGATTCGATAGTTAAAGAATTTGCCGACAGGCTTGATGCTGCCGTTAAAAATGGTGATAATATACTGATAGAAGGCGTCAATGCCACTTTGGCGAAACGCTCCGCGCGGTTGGCTGGTGCTAAAAACTCTGAGCAGTATGATTATAAAACCAAAGCTATAGTTATAAATCCTCCGTCAGAACAAGTTCGCATGGAACGTATTTGGAAAAGAGCCGTAAGTGAGCATCGCGTTAGTTTTGATGGTGTCAGAATAGAGATGCCAAAAAAGGGAGAATTTGATCAGGTTGAGTATATTGGAGCTGTTACGAATGACCCTTCTTTATATTCGCAGAATGGAAATCCGTCAGTTGGTTTGGTAGAATTAATAAAATCTACTAGAGAATCGGCAAAAAATTCAGAAAATTTAAAACCTCATAGATAAGATGTTCCAAGATAAAAAAATGCGGGTTAAGGGTTGGTGTCCGAGTCTTGAAAAGCCTATGGAGAGCGGTGATGGGCTATTGGTACGGATTCCCATTAAGTTTGGAAGGATAACGGCGAATATAGTGCAAAAGATTGCCGAACTTTCTATAAAATATGGCAATGGACACATTGATTTATCAAATCGTGGTAATTTGCAATTACGCGGTGTTAGCGCAAAGACTTATGAACCACTTAGGGCAGAGTTAGCGCAGCTTGGTTTTGAACGAGATGATAATATTTCAATCATAGCAAATCCGCTTGATAAAAAAGCTCAGAAATTAGCAGAGGAATTGTCAGAAATTTGCTTGGCGGAACAGCTTTGTCTGCCTGAAAAATTTCTTATAGTAATTGATGGTGGCGGTGTATTTCCACTTTTTTCGTTGCCTTGCGATTTGTATATTAATCCAGCATCTGTGGATATACAGCAAATTATATCCATTCTTAGAAACGCAAAAAAATGCGATAAAAAACCTATCAATATAAATACACCACCTGCACCTATCGGGTATATTCCGCTTGCGGAACAAAGTGGTGTAATTTCTGTTTCTGCAGCTTTTGGCAGGATAGAGGCAGAGGAATTAAAAAAACTGGCAGTTATCGCTGAAAAATTTAGTGGTGGTGATATAATTTTTGCGCCATTTCGTAGGGTAATTTTGCCGAATATTGCTGCTGAAAACTCTGCAGAAATTCTACAGAGTTTAGAAAAAATAGGTTTTATTACAAAAAATGGTGACTCACGCCTGAATATTCATGCTTGCGTGGGTGCGCCAGCCTGCAGCTCGGCATTAGGCGAGACTCGTTCACTCGCGCAGAAATGGGCAGAAGATCATCCAAATCTTACACAAACTGTGCATATTACTGGTTGTTCTAAGGGTTGCGCTTATGCTGGTATTGCGGATATAACCATAGACTTAAGTATAAATTCATTTTAGCTTCAAATCTGCTTGCGATAGACCCTCCTCAAAGCAATCACGTATGAAGTATACGCTCATGCTTTTCGGTATCCATCGCTTCGCGCTTTTTTGCCAAAATGAATTTATACTTAAGTCTAATTGTTGCAACAAAAACAGGTTATATGAGAAGTCGCTATAGTTACATTCACGATGGTGCGGAAATTTATAAAAAATCTTTTGCTATAATCCGTGCCGAAGCCGAACTTTCGCGTTTTGATGCGGATGAAGAAAAAGTCGCTGTGCGGGTTATCCATGCTTGCGGGTTGGTGGAGGCAGCAGCGGATATTTTTTTTTCCAAAAATATGGTGAGAATCGCGCGTGACGCGCTTAAAAATGGTGCGCCTATTCTGTGTGATGCGAAGATGGTGGCAAGTGGAATAACTAAAGCTCGCCTTCCTGCAAATAATGAAATTATTTGCACACTTGCTGACCCACGAGTTCCAGAATTGGCGCAGAAAATTGGTAATACGCGCTCGGCAGCAGCGATGGAACTCTGGCGAGATAAATTGGCAGGCGCAGTGGTGGCAATTGGCAACGCGCCCACCTCGCTTTCTTATTTGCTGGAAATGCTGGACGCTGGCGCGCCACTTCCCGCAGCAGTTATTGGTATGCCTGTGGGGTTTGTTGGTGCTGCTGAATCTAAAGAGGCACTGATGAAGGATGGACGTGTGCCGTATGTAATTGTACGGGGGCGCAAAGGTGGCAGTGCCATGACTGTGGCTGCAATAAACGCCATAGCGCAGGAACAAGAGATATGAAAACATTAATCTTTATTGCTGTGGTAATTGGGCTATATGTCGGCTGGGAAGCAGTTGTTAATAATGGCTCGTGGAAATACAAGCTAACTCTGGTAGTAGAAACGCCAGAAGGACTTAAGACTGGTAGTGCAGTGCGTAAGGTTTATGCTTATCGCGATCCTGTTATTCTTCAATTTCTGCCTTCATTAGTATATGGACATGCCAGCGTAAAAGGTGAAGCGGTGTTGGTGGATCTAGGAGAAAGAGGAGTGTTGTTTGCTCTCTTAAAAGGGAAAGACAATAATGATTATGGGTATAATATTATATTTTCTGAGTTTCCCAGTGGTGTGCGTGGTGGAACAACTCCTGAAGGAATTAAATTTTATAGCAACCTCAAAGCCAAAAAAGACCTAGATTTCGACAAAATCCCGATGCTGGTTCGGTTTAGGGATATAAATGATCCCAAAAGTGTAGAACTGGTTGACCCCAGCGACCTCGAAAAAACCTTCGGCAAAGGCGTGAAGCTGGTTTCAGCAACGCTGGAAATGACTGATGATGCGGTGACGAGTGGGATTGATAAGTGGTTGCCTTGGTTTAACAAATGGCAAGAACATGGTGGAAATATAATGGGAAAAGAATATTTTGAACCAAATTTACCGCCATTACCACCAGAAACATTTCTAATTCCAATGAATTTTATGCAGGAGTAATTTTATGACCCCAGATATTTTGAGAGCAATCCTTGCGATGGATTCTTACAACCGTGGTTATTGGTAAATATGAAACTCGGCACTTTATATGGTGTGGGGTTGGGTTCTGGGGATCCTGAACTTATGACGTTGAAAGCAGCGCGGGTTTTGTGCGAAACGAAATTGATTTCTTACTTCTCCAAAGGCGGAAAAACTGGTCATGCTCGCGCGATTATGGCAGCGCATATCACAAGTGAGCATGAGGAAATGCCACTGGTTTACCCAGTTACTACGGAATATCCTGTGACGGATCCGCGCTATGAAAATCTGATTAGTAATTTTTATGAAGAGTCTAGCAAAAAAATTGCAGTGCGTTTGCAAGCGGGTGAAGATGTGGCGGTATTATGCGTTGGTGATCCATTTTTTTATGGTTCGTTCATGCATTTATATCGTCGGCTTGCGGATAAATTCCCCTGCGAAGTGGTTGCGGGTGTGCCTGCAATGGCTGGATGCTGGTCGGCTGCTGGTGTGCCGATAACTTGGGGCGATGATGTGCTTACGGTGCTTCCTGCCACCTTGCCCGAAGCGGAGCTATTGGAAAAATTAAAACAAACAGATGCCGCAGTGATTATGAAATTGGGCAAAGGTTTTGCCAAAGCGCGCAGAGCCATTACGCAAGCGGGAATGCTGGAGAGAGCTACCTATATTGAATATGGCACGATGGAAAATGAAAAAATCTTGCCACTTATTGAGAAGCAAGATGACCATGCACCATATTTTTCTATGATTATTATTGCGGGCAATGGCAGACGTATATGATTATTGTCATCCCCGCGAAAGCGGGGATCTCTCTATCGTCTAGTGCAATAGTTTAGTAGAGATTCCTGCCTTCGCAGGAATGACAAGAAAAATTTAAGTTGGGATAAAAATTATGACAGGTTGGTTGCGTATAGTTGGTCTCGGTGCAGGAAATGAAAAATGGCTAACGCCAGAAGCCAGTGAAATATTGCATTCCGCCACGGATATTGTCGGCTATGAAACTTATGTTAATGCTGTGCCAGAGAGTGTTTCTGCTAAGCTTCATGCTAGTGATAATGGTGTGGAGGTGGAGCGGGCGGAGTATGCTTTAGAGCTTGCAGAAAGTGGTGCAAAGGTGGTGGTTGTTTCAGGTGGTGATGCTGGGATTTTTGGCATGGCAGCAGCAGTGTTTGAAGCTGTAGAAAATGGCAAAGAGAATTGGAAAAATATTGATATAGAAGTAATTCCTGCAGTCAGTGCAATGCTGGCTGTAGCTGCACGTGTTGGCGCACCGTTGGGGCATGATTTCTGCGTTATTTCACTATCAACTTATCTAAAGCCTTGGGCGATTATTGAACAGCGTTTGCGGGCAGCAAGTGATGGCGATTTTGTGCTGGCGATTTATAACCCCGCCTCAAAACATCGCCGTGAAGATTTGCAAAATGCGCTTAGTTTACTAAAAAAATTAAGGGGTGGAGAAACTGTTGCTATTATCGCCACTAATATTGGGCGAGCGCAGGAAAAAATTACTATCACTAACCTTGACGAAATAAATCCCGAACTTGTCACTATGCAGAGTTTGCTGATTATTGGCTCAAGCCATACAAAAAAGTTAGGGAAATTTATCTATACGCCGAGATATTATCAAGCCACCCCATAGCTTCATTTGCTGTTGCTACATGCAAACCTTCTGGGCGTAGTGGGCGGTTGATTAGAATAACAGGAATTCCAAGTTCACGAGCAGCAGTGAGTTTTGCTTCGGTAGCTTTTCCACCAGAATTTTTAGTTATTAGATAATCAATTTTGTGTTCGCGCATTATTTCCCGCTCATTTTCCACGCTAAATGGTGGACGGGCGGAGATATAAACTGCATTTTTCAGTGGTTTTTCAGAAATTTCATCAATGCTGCGGATGACATAAAAATGCTGCGGAGCGGTTTGGTATTTGGTAATCTCCAGCCTGCCTACAGTGAGGAATATATTTAGGGGTGAGGGATGAGAGGTGAGGGATGACAAAGCCTCTTGATGGCTTTCAACCTCCAGCCAATTATCGCCAACTTGTTTTTGCCACGCTGGGCGAAGCAGATAAAGTAGCGGAATAGCTGTAATTTTTGCTGCCTCTAGCGCATTAAACGGCATTTTTCTAGCAAATGGATGAGTGGCGCAGATAAGCGCGGTGATTTTTTGTTCTTTTATGTAATCAGCAAGCCCAGAAACCCCGCCAAATCCGCCGATACGGTGGTTTATTTGCGGTAAAACAGGGTTTTTTGTTCTGCCAGCCAGTGATAATATGGTTTTGATTTCGGGACGGACTGCCAGCAAACCCACAAGTTCGCTTGCCTCGCTTGTTCCACCTAGTATAAGTATTGTCATGGAAAAACATATAACATGGCTGTCAGTAATTGGCATCAACGAAAATGGGGGTGATGGTTTAAGCGCACAGGCGCGCGCGCTGATTTCTTCTGCTGCGCTGGTGGTTGGTGGTGCGCGGCATCTGGAACTGGCAAAAGGCTTGATAAAGGTTAAGAGCAAGATTTGGGAAAACCCGATTGAAAAATCCATTGAAAAAATACTTTCTTATCGTAATTCACCAGTCGTTGTCCTCGCCTCTGGAGATCCGTTTTGTTATGGTATCGGGGCGACACTTTCTCGCCATATTCCTATAGAAGAAATGCTGGTGATACCTGCGCCATCTTGTTTTTCACTGGCGGCTGCAAAACTTGGTTGGGCGTTGCAGGATACTGTGACTATCGGGCTTAATGGACGTGCATTAGAAAAAATTATTCCGCACCTGCAACCAAAAACAAAAATACTGGCTCTATCAACCGATGAAACCACACCTGCATTGCTTGCAGAATTACTTGCTAAACGTGGTTTTGCTGAGACAAAATTCTGGGTGCTGGAGCATTTGGGTGGGGAGAAGGAGCGTATAGTAAATTTTGCAGAAAAGGAAAAATTTACGCGCCTAAATATGATCGCAATCGAAATTCCAGATAATGCCAAAATTAAAGCCAGTGCTTTGCCTATAAGTTCTGGTTTGTCTGATGATTTATTTGAGCATGACGGGCAGATAACTAAACGCGAGATTCGTGCGGTTACACTTTCCGCGCTTGCTCCGCGCAAGGGTGAATTATTGTGGGATATTGGGCTTGGTGCTGGGTCGGTTGCTATTGAGTGGATGTTGCGTGATGCTTCCAACCGTGCGATTGGTTTTGAAAAAAATCATGAGCGTGCTGTTCGTGCAATTCGTAATGCTATCTCTCTTGGCGTGCCTGATTTGCAAATTATTGAAGGCAATGTTCCGGAAATTTTACAAGGCATAGAAGCCCCAGATGCTGTTTTTATCGGTGGTGGAGCAGGCAACAAAGAGGTTATAGAAACAGCGTGGAATGCGTTGAAATATGGTGGTCGGATGGTGGTGAATTCGGTTACGTTGGAAACAGAGACTGTTGTTATTTCTGCCCACAAGAAATATGGCGGGAACATTATCCGCATTGGTATTGAGCGTGCAGAAGCAGTGGGTTCGATGACAGGTTTACGCCCTGCTATGAGTGTGTTGCAGTGGAGTATAACCAAATGAGTAATGCTAAGAAGAGAGTAGCAATTGGAATTGGTTGTCGCAAAGAATGTTACGTTTCCGAAATAATAGAACTTATTCATCTTGCACTAGAGAAATCTGATGTGACTATCAGTGAGGTTGCGGTTCTGGCAACAATTTGGGCAAAAGAAGGAGCAGATTCGATAGTAAATGCAGCGGATGCACTTGATGTGCCGTTAGTTGTTATTTCAAAAACAAAATGTGAAGAAGTTGCTGGTTTGGTAGAAACTGTTTCTAAAAAAGTGGTGGAATTATTTGCTGTTCCATCGGTAGCAGAAATTGCTGCGTTAGCTGCAGCAGGCAAAAATCCACAGCTAATTTGTAGTCGTATAATCTCTCCATCTGCTTCTTGCGGCATAGCTGTGGGAGATGAGGCATGACAGTCCATTTTATTGGTGCAGGACCGGGGGCAGCGGATATGATAACCCTTCGTGGGCGCGATTTAATTGCCAAATGCCCCGTGTGTTTATATGCAGGCTCGCTCGTTCCCGAGGAAATGTTGAAATGGTGTCCTGCTGGCGCAAATATTATAAACACCGCGCCGATGGATTTAGATAAGATAGAAGCGGAATTTATTGACGCTCACGAAAAAGGACTGGATGTGGCACGGCTGCACTCTGGTGATTTATCAGTTTGGTCGGCAATGGGTGAGCAGATTCGTCGTTTGCAGAGGCTTGGAATTCCATACACAGTTACCGCTGGTGTGCCAGCTTTTGCAGCTTCCGCTGCTGCTCTAGCGCAAGAATTAACCTTGCCAGAAGTGGCGCAATCATTGGTGCTTACCCGCACTAGCGGGCGGGCGTCCGCTATGCCAGAAAATGAATCACTGGCTGCATTTGCAAAAACAGGAGCAACTTTGGCGGTGCATCTTTCTATTCATGCGCTAGATAAAGTAATGGCTGAAGTGCTGCCGATTTTGGGAGCAGATTGTCCTGTTGCTATTGTTTATCGTGCCACATGGGAGGATGAAAAAATCATTCGCGCCACGCTGGGAACAGTTGAAAAACTGTTTGATAGCAGAGAGATGGAACGAACTGCGCTGATAATAATTGGTCGCGTTCTTGCCGAAAATAATTTCCGTGAATCTGCGTTATACGATGCTGAATATCATAGACGTTATCGAACTTGATGTGTAGAATATATTACCATTAATTAATAATTTTTAGTAGGTAGAGTTATGGATGATAAAAAATTATCCGAACGCACAGAAATAGAACGTGCAAGGGATTGGGTGTTGGCGGTAATTGTTGATAATCCAAAATTGCGCAAAGATCATAATAATTGTTTTAATGGAAATATTAGTAGCACTTTTTTGCTTGGTGATGCGCGCCATATGACGAATCCAGACGAGTTCGGAAAACGTTTTATAAAATTGCATGATTTTAAGACAAATTCATTATGGCATGAAAATGTTGAGAGTGAACCTGATAGCTCGATTGTTATACAAGGGAAGAATCTTGGTTTAGCTTCAAAATTTTTTGCAGATAAGGGAATTAAAAACAAGACGACGACAGTCGGTTCAAACGATGTAATCGTGATTGATTTAGTTCAAGATCGAATAGTTGAAAAATTGCGTAAAATTTTCAAAGAAAATTGTATTCCAGAAAGAAAAATAAGAAAATCTAGGGACTTTATAGATCCTGATGGTGAGTGCTTTGATAAAGAAGCTGCAAGGAAGGAAATTACAGGTGAATTTCATAAGCTTCATAATCGTGCCAGAAAAAGTGGCATTGGTGAAAAGGAATTTGCAGAAATCGTGAAGAAAGAGCTAAGTGCGAATAAACAAGACAAAGGTAGATAATCTAGCTAGGGCTTTTGTTTTTTGCTAATAAATTCCCTTCGCGGTCAAAGATTACTATTTCAACCATAATTCTTGATGGCTCTATTGCTTTTGCTGCGGTTTCCCATGCTTTTTTTGCGATAATTTCTGCCAGATTAAAATTATGCCCTCCTGCTATTTCCAAAGCATGTTTTGCAGTGTTTGCCGTTCTTATTTCTTCAATTCCAGAAAGATTTGCTAGGAAATCTAAATCTACACTGCCAGCTCGGGAATGAAGATCTAGTAATCCTTGCGCGAGTTTACACATTTTACCGAAGCCACCTGCGATAGTGACTTTTTCAATAGGGTCTCTCATGTGATGTTTGCGGATATATTTTAAC
>CXWL01001290.1_pt1 | contig 35527 bp, 28 predicted proteins | sample 590931 | NCBI WGS metagenome assembly CXWL01 (sample SAMEA3498368, study PRJEB10139) | groundwater metagenome | biome: water well; material: biofilm material | place: Germany | collected 2015-04-27
GCAACGCAGTCGAAGCGCCCACGCTGAGTACCGGAGTACCCACGCCCGTCGAAGCGCCCGCGCGCGGAGTTCGTCGCTCGGAACTCCGTCCGCACCGCGGGGTGGCTTCGACCCAAACGCCTCACGATGCGACTCAGCAACCGACCCCCTTTTCGCGGCTAAGGGCGGGGGCAAGTAGAATTACCAACGCCCCGCGAATCGGTCGTGCGTGAATCCCGGGCTCCGCGCGACGATGCGCGCCTTTAACCCCGCCAGGCCCGGAAGGGAGCAACGGTTAGGCGAGGCGTTGGGTGACGCGGTCGGTTCGGGGTTCACGCACGGCCGGGTCGGCGGACCCTAGCCATCCCCCTGCGGAGAGCGCAAAGAACCCCGAATGAGCTACGTCGTTTTCGCGCGCAAATGGCGCCCCAAGACGCTCGCCGACGTGGTCGGCCAGGAAACCGTCACCCGCACCCTCGGCAACGCTCTCACATCCGGACGCATCGGCCACGCCTTTCTGCTCACCGGCGCCCGCGGAGTGGGCAAGACCTCCACTGCCCGCATCCTCGCCGCTGCACTCAACTGCTCGGCTCAGGACGAACCCACTCCCACACCCTGCGGCGTCTGCCCGTCGTGTTCGGAAATCGCGGCGGGAAACTCGGTGGACGTCCAGGAGATCGACGCCGCCTCGAACAACAGCGTCGACGACGTTCGTGAGCTGCGCGAGAGCACGCGTTTCAACCCCGCGCGAGATCGATATCGCATCTGGATCATCGACGAAGTCCACATGCTGAGCGGAGCCGCCTTCAACGCGCTGCTGAAGACACTCGAAGAACCTCCGCCCCGCGTCAAGTTCATCCTCGCCACCACCGAGCTCAAGAAACTTCCCGAGACCATCCTCTCGCGCTGCCAGATCCACGCGTTCCGGCTGATCCCCGCGAAAACCCTGGCCGGACACCTGCGGGCCATCGCCGACTCGGAGAAGATCGAGGTTTCAGACTCGGCGCTCCTCCGCATCGCCAGGGCCGCTGAGGGCAGCGTGCGCGACGCTCTCTCTCTTTTCGATCAGGTCTACGCCTTCACCGGCGCGGTGATCCAGGACGAGGACGTGGCCAAACTCCTGGGTCTCATCGACCGGGAACTGCTGCGCGAAGCCACCCGCGCCGTCTTTGAGAACGATTCGCCGGGCGTCCTGCGCGTGATCGAGACCCTCGCCTCCTACGGCGCGGACTACGAGATGTTCGCGCACGAGTTGCTTCTCTACTGGCGCGATCTGCTGGTCCTGAAGATCGATGCTCAGAGCGAAGGCGTCGATCTGCTGCCCGAGGATCGAGCCGCGGCCACCCAGTTCGTGAGCGCGCTGGCCGAGGAAGATCTTCTGCGTCTCGTGGATTCACTGTCGCGATCGGAACTCGATTTCCGCAAGGCCATCGACCCCGACCCGCGTCTCAGCCTCGAAATGGCGCTGCTCAAGGCCGCGCAGCTGCGCCGGCTGGTGAGTTTCGCGGATCTCGTGAGCCGAGTCGAACAGTTCCTCGGCGAGTCTCCACGGCCGGTGCTCACCGTCTCCGCACCGCCCGAGAGACCGCGCTTGCAGGCACCCGTGCCGCCCCCTCCTGCTCCGCCCATGCGTCGCCTCGAGGCTCCGCCGCCCTCCGTCGCGCCCGCCTCCACCGCCGAACCCGTGGGCAACACCATCGATCGCCTGCGCGCGGCCACCTCGGGCAGGATGCTCCAGGGCGCCCTCTCAGAGGCGAGCGCCACCATCGAAGGCGACTCCCTGATCATCGGCGTGGCGGCGGCTCAGGTCGCCTTCCTCGAATCGGAAAAGGACACACTCGCCGCCAACGGCCTCAAGGCCTTCGGCCGAAGACTCCGCGTTGTCCTCAAAGCGGGCGGTCAGGACGAACTCGACGACAGCGCGCCGGAAAAGCCGCGTCCGACGCGGCCCGCACCCTCCCCCGTAGCCCCAGCGAAGAAAGCCGCACCTGAGCCTCAAGCCGCGGCTCCCGCCGAAAAGGGCCCCAGCAAAGCCGCGATCAAGGCGAAGGCCATGGCCGACCCGGTGGTGGGCCGCACCCTCGATCTCTTCGGCGGAACCCTCATCGACGCGAAGCCCCTGGCCCCTCTCCCCACCGACGAAGCGACGGAAGACGAAGACCGCTAAGGCGCGCTGCCGGTTCTCGCCGACCGCGTCGACTACTGAGTGACCGAAGCCACTCCCTCGATCGACTTCGCCACATCCACCGCGCGCTTCTTCTGTTCGGCGGTGGCGGTGGCCGACGAGATCTGCAGATGGCGTCGCACTGCCTTCACCTCAAAGCCCGCGCCCGCCAGATCCTTGTCGAGCTTGAACGCGGCCCGGACCTTCAGCTCGAGGGCTTCGTCATCCACGCGTTCGCCGATGGTGCGATCGTCCGCGCCCTTCGACTGTGTTCCGGCAGCGGAATCGATCTCGAGGAAGCTGACTACCTGCCGCACTCCGGGCACGGAGGCCACCACCCCTTCAGCCGTCTTGCCCACCTCGGCGCTTGGAACCTTGCCGCGAAGAGTGATGACGTCCTTCTCGGCGCTCACCGCGATGTCCAGGTTCTTGAGAGACTCGCGCAGGGAAAGCGCGGCCTTGACCTCAGCCCCCAGCTTCGCCGTCTCCACCTTCTCCTGCACTGCGGCGACGCCGCCCTTCCAGGGAGCTTTCTCGGGATTCTTCTGGTAGTAGTAGACGGCGCCGCCCAGCAGCGCGAGCACCACCACGAAAAAAACCAACCGGAACAAACCGCCGATGCATCCAAACATGGTGAGCCTTTCCGGCCCCTCGAAGGGACCTACCGGCGACGGCGCGCGGACTCTTCCTCGAAGTACTTCCGATAGAGGATGTCCCACTCCTCCGAACCCTCGGGAATGCCCCGCTTCTGGGTCTCGATCTTCTGCCGGACGGCGAGGTCGATGGCTTCGTCGACCTTGCCCTCGTTCTCGATGAACTTGAAGATCTCGGCGCGGATGTCCTTGGGGTCGGTGAAGAACTCGACCATGGGCTCATCCTTCAGGTAGCCGATGGCCACGTGGGAGAGCTGCATCATCTTTTCGCGAGAGAGCCTCACAGGATGATCCCCTTCTTCTTGGCCAGTTCGCGCTTGACCTTGCGAAACATGTCGAGCCCGGTGATGTTGTCGCGGGCCATGGTGGTGGAGTGCGACATCAGTATCTGACGGGCCTCCTCGTTCAGGGCGTCTTCGAGCCGGATCTCCTTGAGGAGAGCCCCGGTGAGGCCCATGACCACGGCCTCTTCGTTGTCGCAGTCGATCCGTCCTGCGGTGGTCAGACTTCTGATGATCTTCCGGGCGAGATATTGGACATCGTGGTCGGTGGCGCGCATAGATTCGTGGCCGAAGTATCGCACGCCGGCATATAACCTCCCCCCATGCGAGCGGTGGTCCAGCGGGTGACGTCTTCGAGCGTCGCGGTCTCCGGCGAGGAGGTCTCGGCCATCGGTCGGGGCCTGCTGGTGCTGCTCGGCGTCCGCAAGGGCGACACTCAAGGAGACCTCGAGTGGGTGGCGGACAAGGTCTTGAACCTCCGCATCTTCGACGATGCCGAGGGCGTGATGAATCTTTCAGTTGCGGACGTCTCGGGTGAAATCCTCGTGGTTTCGCAGTTCACGCTTCTCGCCGACTCGCGCAAAGGGCGGCGTCCGAGCTACATCGAGGCGGCAGCCCCCGAAGAAGCGAAAGGCCTCTACGAAGCTTTCTGTGATCGCCTGGCCGCTTCGACGCTTGGGGTGCGGCGCGGCGTGTTCCAGGCCACGATGGCGGTGTCGCTTGTGAACGACGGCCCGGTCACCATCCTTCTCGATTCGGAGAGGAAGTTCTAGGCCGAACGCCTTACTTGCCCGTGACCCGGACCAGTTCGGTCACCGTGGTTCGGCCGCGCATCACTTTCTCGAAAGCCGATTCGCGCAGGCTGCGCATGCCCTCGTCGCGCGCGGTCTTCCGGATATCCACGGACGAGGCGCCCTGCGCCACCTGCAGACGGATCTTGTCGGAGAGGTTCATGATCTCGTAGATGCCGTCGCGCCCCGAATAGCCGGTCTGGCGGCACTGGAGGCAGCCCGATCCCGACTTGAAGAAAACGGCGCCGAGCTTCTCTCGGGGCACACGCAAGGCCGCCACTTCCTCGTCGGTGGGCACGTGATCCACAAGGCAGGACGGGCAGTTGGTGCGCATCAGACGCTGGGCGATCACACCCACCAAAGTGGACGTCACCAGGAACTGGGGCACGCCGAGATCGAGCAGACGGGTAATCGACGAAGGCGCGTCGTTGGTGTGCAGTGTGGAGAGCACGAGATGGCCGGTCAAGGCCGCCTGCACCGCGTGGTCGGCGGTCTCGGAATCGCGGATCTCCCCCACCATCACTATGTCGGGATCCTGCCGGAGCACGGTGCGCAGTGCGGCGGCGAAGGTCACGTCGATCTGCGGACGCACCGAGACCTGGTTGAAATCCTCGATGACCATCTCCACCGGGTCTTCGATGGTGACGATGTTCACCTCGGGTTTCGAGAGATGGCGAAGGATGGAATAGAGGGTGGTGGTCTTGCCGCTGCCCGTGGGGCCGGTGACTAAGACGATGCCGTTCGGACGCTCGATGAAGGAGAGGACCTTCTGAAACTCGGTCCCTGCGAAACCCAGCTCTTCTATCCCCTTCATCAGGATGTCAGGATCGAAGATTCGCAGGACGGCTTTCTCTCCGAAGGCAGTCGGCATGGTCGATACGCGCAGCTCGACTTCGCGGCCCTTCTCGTCGCGCTTGATCCTGCCGTCCTGGGGCCGCCGCTTCTCGGCCAGGTTCATGCCGGCGAGAAGCTTCACCCGGGAAACCACCGCCTGGTACACGATCTTGGGAATGACGTGCACGTCGTGGAGGATGCCGTCGATGCGGAGGCGGACCAGGGTGAGTTCACGTTTCGGTTCGAAGTGGATGTCGGAGGCGCGCTGCTGGAAGGCGTACGAGAGGATGTGGTCGAGAGCCTTGACCACGGGCGCGGCCGCGGGATCGAGATCCTCCTGGTTCGAGGACAGGAATTCCTGGTTGGAGATGTCGACCGATCCGATGCGCCCCTGGCGGAGCTGAGCCTCCGCGGTTTTGAGCGATGTCTTGAGGTCGTAGAAGGTCCGGGAGATGGCCTCGATGTCGCTCTTGGGCGCCACCACCTTCTCGATGCCGAGGCCCGTGACCCGGCGGATGTCTTCATCGGGGAAAGGGCCGAAAGGATCGTGGACGGCGATCACAATCTTCCCGCTGTTCTGGCCGATGGCCACGATCCCGTTCTTGCGCGCGAACCCCGCGGGCAGTGCGCTGGTCACCACCTCAAGATCGAGGTCGAGGGGATTGATCCGCTGGAAGCGCAGGCCTGCGGCCTCGGCGAGGGCCTGGCTCAACTGGATTTCGGTGAGAAACCCGAGGCGCACGATGGCTTCGTCCACGGCCAGTCTCTCGAGGCGCGCGAGTTTCTCCACCTTGTCCGCCTGTTCGACGCTGAGCGCCTTCTTGGCCACCAGAAGAGGCACGATCTCCCGCGCCGAGGTGAAGGTTTGGGCCGGCGCAGGCGCCTGAGCGCGGCGCGAGCTGGGTGGAGGAGGAGTCACGCGGGGTTGATTATCCGATACCTCTGCAAGCTACCCGAGAGAACTCCGGTACACGCGGTAGTCGATGGCGGGAAAGATGGGCCACTCGGTTTCCATTTCGGCGATCAAGACCTCATCGAGGCGACCTTCGTCGATGGCCGTGGCGAGGTCGAGGAACCGCCTCAGGTGCTCGATCACCCTTCGGGTCGCGTATTCGACCATGGTGCCGGTCTTCATGATGAAGGCCCAGTCTGAGGACTGCGCGAGCAGCAGTTCGCGGGCGGCCTGGTCGAGGGCCCGCTTCAGCAGGCCTTCGGCCGCAGGATGGTGATTGGCCATGCGGACCATGCGCCGCGCCGCCGCGTCGTAGTGGGGGTAGATCCAGTCGTTGGTTTCGTTGAGCCACACCGAGGCATAGCCGTGCGCGCCCCACGTGGACATCTCGGGCGTCACCAGTTCGCACTGATCGAACCGCGAGAGGTAGCCGGGCGGGGTGATGGCTACCACGTCGTCGCGGGAGGCGAGATCGCGGAACACGCCTTCGAGAAACTGCGGACCCTCGAACCACCAGTGGCCAAAAAGCTCGGCGTCGTAAGGGCTCACGATCAGGGGAGGGCGGTCCATGTTCGCCCGGGCGTCCGCAGCCTGACGACGGCGCTGGTCGGCGAAGTGGGCGGCGTGTGCGGCCACCCGGCCAAGGGCCCGCGTACGCGAATAGGGTTCCTTCAGATGCAGGTCCACCCGACCGGTAACCCGATGCCGCTTAAGACCCACGGGCCGGCGGGGATCATCGGGTTCCTGAAAATCGAGGAGGTCGTCGAGTGGAACCTCGTAGCCCGCGTCCTTGTAGAACTCGCGATACTCGGGGTCGCCTGGGTAACCCGCTTCGGCGCTCCAGACCTGGCGCGACGACTCCATATCCCGTCCGAAGAAGGCGATGCCTCCCGTGGACATGATGGGCGCCATCACCCCATTGGCCGGGGAGGGTACCGAGTCGGTAATGCCGTGGGCTTCGAGGAATGAATAACGCAGGCCCACTTCGGCGAGGTATTTCTCGACGCCCTCGAAGTATCCGCATTCTGGGAGCCAGATGCCCTCGGGCTGATAGCCGAACACCCGCCGGAAGTCGGTGGTGGCCACCTGGATTTGCGCGCGCACCGCCTCCTCGGTGAGGCTCATCAGGGGCAGGAAACCGTGGGTGGCCCCGCAGGTGATGATCTCGATCGATCCCGCGGCCCGGTGTCGGAGGAAGGCCCCCACCAGGTCCCGCTTGTAAGTGCTCACGAAAAGTTGTCGGAGGCTCGCGAGATCCTGCTCGGCGAAAAGCGTGGCCTCGAAGAGGCTGCGATCGTGGACCGCGGTGCGCTTCACCTCTCGGGAGGCGAGATGAAGCAGGGCGTCGATGCGCCGCTCGCATCGTTTCAGGAGCAGCGGGTCCTGCATCATGGCGAGCAGGGGCGGGGAAAGAGTGAGGGTGAGACGGAACCGGACCCGGTCGCGGGTCAGGTCGTCCATCACCCGAAGGAGCGGGAGGTACGTTTCGATGACCGCTTCGTAGAGCCAGTCTTCTTCGAGGAAGTGTTCGTGCTCGGCGTGGCGGACGAAAGGCAGATGAGCGTGAAGAACCGGGCACCAGTATCCAAGAGGATCCGGCGGCAACGACGCGTCAGCGGCGATAGAGATCGCTGGCTCCTCCGAGAACGCGGGGTGCTGACTTGATCCGGGCCGCGGAGGCGGCGCCGCCCGAGGGAGTCGAGGGAGTCGATGGCGCGGTGGTAGCGGACGCGGCAAGGCCACGCGCCGTGCCGCCCTTTGCCGGACGGGCAGGCCTGATGCCCCGTCGGGCCAAAGCCAGTGCTTCGCGGTATCCAAGCGCCGCCCGCTTCCCGTCGGCCGGCTCACGACTCGCGGCCGGTCCCATCGGCACCACGCAGGGCGCGCTGCGCGCCATCAGCTCGAATCGCCCCGTTGGTGTGGTGAGGCCGATCTCGGCGAAATACACCGGGCCGCCGTCGACCCTGAGATAGCGGGAACGGGCGCGTTTGCCGAGGTGGAACACAGTGGTAGAGCCGGCGCCGCTCAGACGAAGGGTGAGGTTCGACACGGCGAAGCCGCGACTGCCAAGGCGCGACTTGACGGCGTTCACCGCAGCGGGAGCCATGTCCCAGGCCGCGAACAGGGTACGGGGGTCGCGGGCGAGGAGGAGCAGGTGGCTCTCTCCATAACTCGACGGCAGGGTGGGAAGTGGTCGGGGCTTGCGAAGGGGTAGTTCAGTCCGGAACTTCGAGGCCACCACCGCCGACTGGGCATCAGAGATCGAAACCGATGGCGGGGACGGAGACGAGAGCAGTGCTGTCTCGATTGGCTTGGCCGGGGCCGAAGCGGTGCGGGTGGCGGCGGTTCGGGGCCGGGGCTTAGGGCGAGCCGTCCGCTTGGCCGAGGGCCGAGGGGCGGCCTTCGCGGTGGCCTCCGCGGTAGTCTTCGCGGAGGAGCGGGTCGCGGGCCTTTTCGCGAGCTTGGCGCCGGTCTTCGCGGCGGGCTTGGCTGCAGACCCCCGGGGGCGTCTGGTGACCGGTTTTTCTTCGGTGGCCGTCTCGGAATTCGGCTTGGACATGCCTCAGTATCACAAGGCTGCTCCCGAGACGCAAAGGCAGACCCCGCGGGGGACGTTCGAAGCATGCCAGGAGCGCGCAGCCTTATACTCCGACCGCCCCCGATTTGAACGCGATGCCCAACCCCGAAGTCGACTTCCTGAGCCAGAGTGAACTGTTCGCGAACCAGGCCCCCGTGGTCCTGACCGCGGTGCTCTCACAGGGCACCTTTGAACACGTCGGTCCGGCCGGCATCGTGTTCAAGCAGGGCGACCCCGGCGACCGGATGTACGTCATCAAGTCCGGCGTCCTCGAAGTCATCACTCAGCCAAGCGACAACACTCCAAGCGTCACCGTGGCTTTCCTGGGAGTGGGCGAAGTGGTGGGCGAGCTGGCCCTGCTTACCGGTTCGCCACGCAGCGCCACTATCCGCTGCCCGGAGAACGCCGAGTTGTTCCGTCTGGACAAGGCCGTCTTCGACGACCTGATGGGCTCGCTTCCCGGCATGGCCCGGTCGATGTGCGAGGTCATCGCGCGTCGCTTGGAGGCCACCACACTCAAGTCACGCCGAGCCGAACCCAAGCAACTCTCCGGGAACCTCGAGTTCTTCGATCTCGCCACCGTCATCCAGACCCTGATCGGATCGCACCAGACGGGTTCACTCATCGTCAGTTCGCTGAACCACGAGCGGGTGTCGGAGATCGTTTTCTTCAAGGGCAACATCGTGCGCGCTCAGTTTCAGCAGCTCAAAGGCGACGACGCGGTGTTCCAGCTGTTCCAGTCGAAGCCCGAGGGCGAATTCGCCTTCACCAGCCGCGAGGTCGAGGAACAGCAGCGCATCGACATCACCCTGCCCGGCATCTCGCTCCTGATGGAGTCGATCCGGATGTCCGACGAACTTCCGCTTCTGCAGGAGCGTCTCACCGATCGCAAGAAGGTGTACAAGGCGAAGACCCCGGAGTTGACCTGGACCGATGCGGAAAGCCTCGCCCCCGCGAAGGACGTTTTCGCGCGCCTCAAGAAGGGGGCTTCGATCGAAGACCTCGAGAGGGAATCCGGACGCTGTTCCTTCTGGGTCTATAAGGTCATCGGGACCCTTCAGGCCGCGAACCAGCTGGAATAAGCGGACCGCCCCCCGCGGGAACACCTACCGCGCCTCTTCAAAGACAATCGGATGACCCGGATCTCCCCTGACGTGGTCGTGGCCGGGGCTGGAATCGTCGGCCTGTCGGCGGCTTGCGAGCTGGCGCGGCACGGGGCACGCTGCGTGGTCTTCGATCGCGGCCGGGCGGGCAGCGAAGCGAGTTCCGCGGCGGGTGGGATCCTCTCGCCCCAGTCCGAGGCTCCGCCCAACTCTCCCCTGCTCGCTCTCGCTCTGCGCGCCCGCGACCGCCACGTTCATCTGGCCGAGGAACTGCACCGCGAGACCGGCCGTTCGGTCGAACACCATCGCGAGGGTGTGCTGTCTCTGGCCTTCTCCCGCGAGGATGAGCAGAGACTCACGGCGCTCACCGAGGCCCAGCGAAAGCAGGGGCTACGCGCGGTGATGGTTTCGCGCGAGGACATCGCCCGGCTCGAACCCGCGGCCCACCCCGATGCCATCGCCGCCGCCCTCTTCCCCGATGATCACCGCGTCGACAACGCCCGCCTGCTCGAGGCCCTGAAGGCTTTGGCGCTGAGCCTGGGAGTGGAGATCCGCGAATACACAGCCCTTCGCGGGGTGGAAACCCGCGAAGGGCGGCTGGTAGCGGTGCGAACCGACAACGAGCGCATCGAGGTGAAGACCCTGGTTAACGCCCTGGGGGCCTGGGGCTCGCAGCTCGACGGGGATACGCCCTGTCCTCCGCTGCGTCCGGTGAAGGGTCACATGGTGTCCCTCGTTGGTGGTCCCCAGATCCGCCACGTGGTCTACGGGAATCACGGGTACATTGTGCCGAGGGGCGACTTCCGGCTCATCGTGGGCAGCACCATGGAGGAAGCGGGCTTCGATGCCCGGGTCACCGTCGAGAGCATCGCCCACGTTCTCGCCATTGCCACCAGAATTGCTCCCTCGACGAAACAGGCATCGATCGCACAGACCTGGATCGGGTTTCGGCCGGCCACTCCGGATGGCCTTCCTGTGATCGGGAAGGGATCGGCCGAGGGCATCATCGTGGCAGGCGGGCTGTTCCGGAACGGCATCCTTCTGGGACCCCTCGTCGGGGAGATCGCGGCCGCGCTGGCTATGGGCGCCGACCCTGGACACGACCTCGCACCGTTCGATCCCGCCCGCTTTCACGCGGGTTTCGCCATGCTGCCGGCCTGAGGCCATTCCCGGCCGTCGTAGCCTCCTCGAACGCCCCGGTGTCGAATGGCCCGCCATCGGGAGAGGACAAACGGGCGAGCAAAAAAAGGAGGGCCGAAATCGGCCCTCCTTTCATGCGTCTACGGACGTGCGATCGACTAGAAGCGGAGTCGCGCGCCCAGGAACACGCGCCGCGGGTTGCTGAACGTCAGAGGTGCGCCGAAAGCGACACCGCCCGAGCCCGCAACCAGATCCTGGTTTCGGGTCGAGTCCTGATTGTTCAGGGTGTTGAAGATGTCCGCGAACACCTCGCCCGTCGCCTTTCCGATGTTTCGCTGATACTGGATCCGCAGGTCCAGAAGCCCGAACGACGGATTCTGGAGCGCGCCCACCGTGTTCGGGGCGATCCAGAAGTCAGTGATCCCGGCAAACTCGAATGGCGTGGCAACTTCTATCGGGAGATTCCTTCCTGAAGCCCTAAAGGTCCGGCTGGCCAGGGCGCCCGAGTTCCAGAAGTAGGTCGCACCGAACTGGATACCGTTCTTGAGCTGGTATGACGCGGCCGCCTTGAACAGGTGCTTGATGGAGCCGGGTTGAGGACCATACTGGTTCGGAGCCCGCGGATCCAGGAAAAGGACATCACCCTGGAAGTCGGCGTTGGAATCCGAATTGGTGTTTCCCTCGGCATCGTTGTACGTGTAGGACACCAGGGCCTGCCAGTTATCCCGGTAGCGCCTTCGCAGGGTGAACTCGATGCCCTGGTAGTTTCGCTCCCCACCTTCAAGAGTTGCGATGAAGAAGTTCGCCGCTCCAGGCAGTCCGCTCGCCGGGAAGCCGAAGTGGGTAAGCGGAAGGGCGAGGGAGTCGGGATGATCCCGCGGTCCAGGGTAGTCCGACCCGTACAGGGTCGGGTCGTAGTCCTCAAGGATGTTCCGGGTCCAGCGCTTGGTGAAAAGGGCCTCGATCGCGAGACTGTTGCCCAGGTCAATCTGGTAACCAAACTGCATGTCGTCCGTATACGGGGTTTCGGTCTTGGGCGCGAAGACCGCGTCCAGGCTGGCGCCGCCACGCACTCGGTATGTCACCCACTGGCCGTTGACGAAAACCTGTTCCTCACGAGTGCGGCCGCTGTGCGAACCGGCAAAGTTCGTCATGTTGTTCCGGATCGGGTCGTAGTACCTTCCGAAATAGGCGGTGGCCTTCTGCTTGCCGTCGCCGCGCACGTCGTACACGAGGCTCAACCGGGGAGCCACTGTCCAGTCGAACGTATAGATGTTTTCGCCCAAAGTGCTGAAGTGCTCGAAACGTTCGGTACGAACACCCAGGTTAGCGGAGAGCCGACCCAGGCGAAGACTGTCCTGAACGAAGAAGGTCAGGCCCCGTGAATAAGTCTCCTGGGGACCGTCCGCCGACTGCAGAGTTCGCGAGTAGTTGACCTTCCCGTCCGGGTTGCCCGCGGTGCTGTTGAAGATCAGGTTGGCCGAGAGTTCGGCCGCCGTGATCGTCCCGTCCCGGTTGGTGTCAAGAGCGGAGTAAAACGCAGCGCGGTTCGGCAGGCCGTTGATGTTGTTGATCAGGCCGTTGAAGTCAGAGGCGTTGTTGGGGAGGAAAGCTCGGGCCGTGAGCCCACCTGTCTGAACCTGACCGGCGGTCAGGCCCGAAAGATGACTGGCGAAAGACGTGTACGTGGACTTGGTGTCGCCAATGATCAGCGCGTTCCGGAAGTTGGTGCTCCGGAGGTACTCAGCTCCTGCCTTGAGGGTATGCCGCTGTCCCAGGTTCCACTGCAGGGAAGCGCGGACCCCCTGGGTGTCGCGCTGGTCGATGGCGTCGTTTCCGAAGCCCCCCAACTGCTCGTCGGCCAGAGTGCGCACGTCGGCGGTTCGGAAGGAAATCGTATTGGACTCTTTGCGGATGACAGAGAAGTCGGACACCTCGCCGTTGTGCTTGCTGTAGCCAAAATCCGCAACCGCCGAACCCAGAAGACGCGAGTAGTTGACGCTGTAGCGACTGCCCCCCTGCACGCGACTCCGGTCGCGCGCGTTGGTAATCGTGCGGAGGTTGCTTCCGGTGAGGTCAGTGGGGTCGTTCAGGAACGTGGCGCTCAGGGTGTCGTTTGCGGAAGGCGTCCAAGTGGCCTTGGCATAGGCCTGGTCCTGGGTGTTCTTGACCGTGCGCAGCAACTGATTGGTGTCGAGGCTGGTCACGTCGTCGTTGCGGACCAGTCTGCGGTAGCTTGCGAAAAACCAGGCACGATCTTTCTTGATCGGCCCGCCGAAGGTGGCGGCGCTGTCGAAAGTGTCGAACTTCGCCGCGCCGGAGTTCTTGTTCTCTGCCACGAGACCGTCGTTCTGAAAGAAATAGTTGACCGAGCCGTGCCACGTGTTGGTTCCCGTCTTGGTGATCACGTTGGAGACCAGACCCGGCGCTCCCACAAATTCGGCAGGGAGACCACCGGTCAGGACCTTCTGCTCCTGGATGATCTCCGTGTTGAGATTCGCTCCGAATGTGCCCGTCACAGGGTCGGTCACATTGATACCGTCGAGGTAGTAGGCGTTGTCGGAGGATTGTCCGGTCGCACCGCCGATATCCGAATAGTTGACGCCCGACTTGGACGCTGGGTTTCCGGTGTCTGAAGGCAAAACGCCGGGAACGAGCTGAAGGTAACTCTGATACGAGCGGCCGGTAGGCAGTCGCTCGGTCAACTCGAGCGTGATGTCCTGACCAACGACTGCGCTGGTCACATCCACCAGAGGCGCATCGGCGCTTACCGTGACTTCTTCAGTCAACGAGGAGACCGGCAGTGCGAGCTGGATGCGAACGGTCTGCCCGGAACGCACCAGTACCCTGTCGTTCTTCAAGGTGTTGAAGCCGGTGAGTGCAGCGGTGATCACGTACTGCGACGACGGGGGAAGGTTCAAGAGCTGAGCCTCACCAGCAGCGTTGCTGACGGCGGTCCGCTGGATTCCGATATCGGGCGCGCTGGCGGTCACGGTTGCGCCGGGCAGGACGCCACCGCTCGAGTCGTGCACCACGACAATCACCGTGCCGGTGGTTACCACCTGTGCCGATACGACGCTCGCTCCAGCGAAAAGTGCGATCAACGTCAAAAGGCAAGCAGCGTGCTTACCGGGTCGAATTCCGTTCTGAGAAACAACTCTGCTTATCGGAGTCATGATTGGGATCTGGTTGACCTTTCAGGTTTCGGGGTATTGAGCAGCGTCATCAATTTGATCGGCGTGCTCGGTTACCGGCTTCGAAAGCAATTATCGTTCCAGCGCGCGCGCGTCGAATACTGTCCACATTGGGGATTCTCGGTATTTCCAGAAGTCGGCATTCCAGAGATTTGGAGTGCAGAACACATTATTGAATATTAAGAGACGCTGTGATCCAGAGACTCCGCCGGGAGGGCATTCGCGGAATCAGGAGGTGCGTCGTCAAATGGGGGGTCTTTCCTGGGGAGGTGGGCGAAGAGGTGGCCTGACGTCTTTTCGATCCCGCCCGCTTTCACGCGGGTTTCGCCATGCTGCCGGCCTGAGCACCTGGCCCGGCCACCCCGGCGTCTAGCCGTGCCGCACCCAGCGGAGCATCTCGGGGAAGTTCGGGGGCTTGCCGTACATCAGGATGCCCACGCGGTAGATGCGGGCGGCGATCCAGATCACGAGAGCGATGGTGAGACTCGTGAGCACGATGGACAGCGCGATCTGCCAGACCGGCGGCATCAACACGCTCATGCGCAGGAACATCAGGATCGGAGTCATGAAGGGGATGAGCGACAGGATCACCGAGAGATTCGAGTCGGGCGCGCGCATCACCACCGGCCAACACACCATGGCGAGGATGATCGGCAGCATCACCGGGAAGATGAAGTTCTGCGCTTCCTGGATGGTGTTCACCGCCGAGCCGATGGCGGCGTAAAGCGAGGCATATAGGAAGAAACCGAGCAGGAAGAAGATGGGGAACGCGGCGATGAGCACGGGGTTGATCTCGGGGAGGTCCACTCCGGAGAGGAACGCCATTGACCCCGAGGCGAGCGACACCCCGACAAGGGCGAGGATCCAGATGCCGAACTGGAGAAGCCCGGCTCCGCCCACCCCCACGAGTTTTCCGAACAGAAGGTTACGGGGCGTGGTGGAGGACACGATCACTTCCACCACCCGATTGGTCTTCTCCTCGATCACGCCGGTCATCACCACCTGTCCCCACATGAGAGTGCCCACGTAGATCATCATGACCAGGATCAGGGAGAGGAAAAACGACACGCCGCGGTCCTCGGTTTCGCCCTTATCGCTCACCCGCAGACGCTTGAGGTCGAGGGGGCGGGTGAGGGCGGCCACGTGGGCAGGGTCGATACCCGCGGAGCTGATGCGCTTGAAGAAGACGGCTTTCTCAATGGCCCGGTCCACCGCGCGGATCCCTTCGAAATCCGTGACGCTCTTGGCGTAATACTCCGCCTTCGATTCGGTAAGGACATCCGGAGGAAGAACCACATACGCATCGAGCGTGCCCGCGAGGACCGCCTGCTTGGCCGCTTCACGCTGAGCCGCGATATCAGCGCCTTCGGCCGGCTTGATCACGAACTTGGTTATGCCCTGATCGCGCGGACGACCGAGAGGAGTCCTGCCGCCTGTCTCTTGGGGTTCCGCATCGCCGGCCAGGCTTTCCTCCACCAGCGCGCGGAGCGAGCCCTCGGCATCGATCACGGTGACCGACACCGACTTCGCGAGGTTGCGGGCCATGAGGGCAGGCACGATCATGATTCCGGCCATGAAGATGGGCCCGAGGATGGTGCCGATGACGAAGGCCTTGGTGCGAACGCGCTCGATGAACTCGCGTTTCGCTATAACCAGAATGTCGCTCATGCGGGCACCTCGGTGACGCGTTCGATGAAGATGTCGTGCAGGGAAGGCTCGACCACTTCAAACTTGGTGATCTTCAGTTTGTCGCTCGCGGCCCGGAGGAGGGCCTGGGGGTCGGCTCCCGGCCCCAGCCGGAGTTCGGCGTAGCGGCCGTGATCGTTGACCGAGGCCACGCCGGGCAAGGTCTTCAGGAACGACCCGTCGCCCTCGAAGGCCAGGACCAGTGTGTTCTTGCCGTAACTCGCCTTGATGTCGGCCACCCGGCCATCGAGAACCTTGTGGCCCTTGTTGATCAGCACCACCCGGTCGCACATCTGCTCGACCGTGGCCATCTGGTGGGAACTCACGATCAGTGTCTTACCGGCCCGCGACAGCTCGATCATGGCGTCGCGCATCACGTTTGTGCCCACGGGGTCGAGGCCGCTCATCGGTTCGTCCAGGATCAGGATATCGGGGTCGTGGAGCAGGGCCTGGATGAACTGGACCTTCTGCTGCATGCCCTTGGAGAGTTCGTTGGCTTTCTTCTTGTGCCAACCCCCAAGGCCGAGCTTCTCGAGCCACGGCATCATGCGCCGCTTCGATTCGGCGGGCTTGATGCCTTTGAGCTCCGCCATGAAGACGAGAAGCTCTTCCACCACCATCTTCTGGTAGAGGCCCCTCTCCTCGGGCATGTACCCGATCCGGTCACGCAGGGGCTTGTCGGCCTTGCGGCCCAGAATCATGACTTCGCCGGTGTCGGGACCAATGATGTCCATGGCCATGCGGATGGACGTGGTCTTGCCCGCGCCGTTTGGGCCCAGCAGGCCAAATACCGATCCCCTAGGGACTTCGAGGTCGAGTCCGGCGACCGCCACATGGCCCTGGTAGGCCTTGCGGACATTCTTCAACTCAAGAGCATGGGTCATAGGGTTCTCTGGCACACCTTCGGTTCAAACTATAGAACGACAATCCGCGGCGATTGTTCCAATCGTACCTAAAGGCGACCGCAGGCAAAGCGGCCCCCGGCCGCTAAAATGGCGGGTACCTCATGAGCTCCCCCGCCATTCGTGTCCGCTTCGCCCCCTCTCCCACCGGCTACCTGCACATCGGGGGCGGACGCACCGCGCTTTTCAACTGGCTGTACGTCAAGAAGTACGGGGGCACGTTCATCCTCCGTATCGAGGACACGGACAAGGAGCGGTCGACCGACGACAACACCAGAAGCATCCTCGAGGGCCTGAAGTGGCTCGGTCTCGACTGGGATGAGGGTCCGTTCCTGCAAAGCGACGGCGTGGAACGCCACAAGCAGGTGGCGGCCGCACTCCTGGCCGCGGGAAAGGCCTATCGGTCGTTCGCCACAGTGTCGGAGATGGAGGCCCAGCGCAAACAGGCCGACGCCGAGAAGCGCCCCTGGCAACGCGACATGCCCTCACGTCTGCTGTCCAAAGAGGAATCCGACGCGCGAGCGGCGAAGGGCGAGCCCTTCACCCTGCGCTTTCTCGTGCCCGAAGGCGATGGAGCTACGGTTTTCGAGGATGGGGTGTACGGCACCCAGGAGCGCAAGCACAAGGACACCGAAGACTTCGCCCTGCTGCGTCCGGATGGCTCGCCGCTCTACAACTTCGTGGTGGTCTGCGACGACATCCACATGGTCATCAGCCACGTGATCCGCGGCCAGGACCATCTCTCGAACACCCACAAGCAGATCCTGATCTACGAGGCCCTGGGCAAGAAGCCGCCCGAGTTCTCCCATCTCCCGCTGATCAACGCGCCCGACCGGGCCAAGCTCTCGAAGCGGAAGCATGGCGAGGTCGTCTCCGTCACCACCTACCGCGACAAGGGTTTCATCCCTGAAGCCTTCCGCAACTTCCTCGCACTCATCGGCTGGTCGTCGGGAACGGACAAGGAGTTCTTCACCACTCCCGAGCTGATCGAGGCCTTCACCCTCAGCGGCGTCTCGCGCGGCAACGCGATCGTGAACTTCTCGGAGAGTGATCCGCGGCAATGGACCGACCGCAAAGCCCTGCACCTGAACTCCGAGCACATGAACCGGATGCCCATCGACGCGCTCCTCCCCATGGTCGAGGCCGAGCTCAAAGGCGCGGGTCTGTGGGACGAATCATGGGCCGATGGCTGGAACCGCCGCGACTGGTTCCGCAAAGCGGTCGACCTGCTCCGTCCCCGCTTCATCACCTTGAAAGACTTTTCGGGCATGGGTCGCGCTTTCTTCGACAAGACCTTCGATGTCGACGCCGTGGCGGTCCAGAAGAATGTCGACAAAGACCCTGGCGTGCGTCAGTGGCTGGTGGAACTCTCCCTGCGATTCAAGTCCATCCCGGAATTCAACAAGGAAACCGCGGAGGTCGAACTCCGGAAACTGGCGGACGAACTGGGGATCAAGGCTGGTCTGCTGATCAACGGTTCGCGCACCGTACTCTCCGGAGTGTCGGTGGGGCCGCCGCTCTTCGATCTGCTGGAATGCCTCGGGCAGGACACGGTCGTCGCGCGCCTCGCCGGGGCCGAAACCTTCGGCCGCCCGTGATGGGCTCTTGTTTGACAGCCCCCAAGCCGCCTTGTAGCCTGATTTCCACGTTCCCGTCACGAAGAAAGTGTCCCAAGACCCCCCGATGAGTTTCCAAGGTTCCCTCTCCGAGCTCCCGCTGCCCGACGTCGTCCAGCTGGTCTCCTCGTCCGGGAAGACCGGCTGCTTTCACCTGACCGACGGAGACATCAAAGGTCAGATCTACATCCACGAGGGCAAGATCGTCCACGCCCAGGTCGAGGATCTCGCCGGCGAAGAAGCGGTGTATCAACTCGCCATCTGGAGCAAGGGCGAGTTCTTTTTCGAAACCGGCGCCTCGGTGGCCGCGAACACCATCACGAAGACGAACACCAACCTCTTGATGGAAGCGGCGCGCCGACTCGATGAGTGGCGCGTGCTGCAGAAGAAGGTCCCTTCGATGGACCTTGTACCCGAGTTCGTGATTCCCGAGGGCCGGGAAGGACAGATCAACCTGAACACCAGCGAATGGCTGATCCTGTCGAAGATCGACGGACGCCGCTCGATCAAGGCCATCGCCAACGCCTCGAGCCACTCCACCTTCGACGCCTGCAAGATCCTCTACGGCCTGATCGCCACCAATCTGATCCGTCTCAAGGAACCGGCGGCCACACCCGCCCCTCCGCGCCCACCCGCCCCGGCGCCTGCTCCTGCGGCCCCCGCCCCGTCAACTACTGGCACGGGCCCCACCCCGCGTCCCGCCATGCCTTCCCTGCCGCGTCAGGCCACTATTCCCCCGGGCAGCATGCCGCAGGCAAGCCTGGAATTCATTCAGCGGCTGCTTCGCATCCGCGACACCGCGGTCGCGCTGCTCGGCGCGGGCGGCGAAGCGGTGGTCCAGAAGCACGTGATCGCCGCGCGCCTCGCCATCGAACGCGGAGCCGGAGCCGAAGTGGTCGAGCAGGCGATTCAACAGATCGCCGCCGCCGCCGCCGTCATCAAGGGCCCCCAGGCGACAGACATAGTCCTCGAACGCCTCCGCGCGACCAAGTAGCCCTTGGCCCAAGGCCAGGCTGCGCGCTCGACTTCTCGCCAAACGGAATCCCGCTCAGGGACCGCCCTTCGACTTCTCGCCGCACAGAGTCCCGCTCAGGGACCGGCTCAGTAGGCAGCCGCGTCGATCTGCCTGACCAGTCGGTCCAGCACGCTCTCCCATGAGAACTCAGTGAGCGCGTACCGCTCCCCGTTCCGGCCCAAGGCCCGCCGCAGCGGCTCGCCCAGTACCAAAAGGCGGACGATCTCCGTGAACTCTTCCGGATCCCCATAGACCAGACCCGCCTGGCTCTTGAGACAGTGATCGACGAGGACATCGGAACGCGAGGACACGAGCACCGGCGTCACTAGCGACATGGCTTCGAGCAGTGTGATCGACAGGCTCTCGTACGGGCTTGGACAGATCAGGGCAAAGGCCCCCGCCATGGCCGCACGTTTGTCGGCCTCGGAGACGAACCCGAGGTGCCGCAGGCGCGGAATGCGGGGCAACTCCATGGCCAGCTTTCCGATCAGATGGAGATCGGGGCAGCCCATGATTTCTGCCTGGGCCCGCTCGTAGAAGCGGAGCATTTCGTCGCAGCCCTTGCCCGCGTCGATCCGTCCCGCATAGAGAAGATACGGACGTTCTATGCCGCGCAGGATCCGGTACTCCTCGACATCGGCGGGCTCGGGCGGGTCGACGCCGATGCCCACCACGTCCTGCGAGCACCGCGACAGATCGAACCGCGAAGCCACCAGGCGCGCTTCGGGAGCCGAGCAGAAGGCGTAACTGCGCACGCCCTCGAACACGCGCTTGAACATGGCGAAGCGCAGGGGCGGCTCGTCGTGCGCGGTGGGGATGAAGACCGCCTTGTCGCCGGCCACGCGGATGCCCTCGACAGTCGGGTAGTAGAGGTAAGTGAGGAAGAGCACCGCCTCATAGCGTTCGAGATCCGCGCCAAGCGCCCCGACCAGCGCGGGTGTGAGTGGGCCCTGGGCCTCGAGGAAGGCCCTCTCGTCATCTGCTGTGGTCGGTCGCGTGTACATCGGCTCGGCCAGAGCGTTGAAGGTTTGAAGGTCGCGTTCGCGCTCGGGCGCGAAACGCAGGACCCGCACGCCATTTTCAATGGACTCGCCCGCGGGGTATTCAGACCGCCAGGTCACGTAGTCGCGTGCGGTGGTGGTGTACACGGTGACCGCAAACCCGCGGCCGAGCAGTCGTTCCGCATAGGCGCGGGCCAGAGTTTCCGAGCCGCCGACGAGATCGGACCCGTACCGCTGGACGACCAGAGCCACGAAACGGGGCATCAAAGACTCTCCACCAGGTTGCGCAGTTTAAGAAAGGTGGCCTCGGTGGCGAAATCGACGACGCGCCGGTCCTGGCCGCGCAGAACCGCCTCGCGCGCGGGCCCGGGAGCGGCGAGCAATGCTGCCGCTTCGGCGAACTCGACAATGTCCGGGGTGTCGAACTGAAGGCCGGCGTCGCCCAGGGTTTCCCCCACGGCCGTGCCCTTGAGGGCGATAACGGGCACGCGTTTCAGCATGGCCTCGACCAGAGGCACGCCGAAGCCTTCGTGTTCGGACATCGAGACGAAGACATGCGCGCTCTCGTAGTAGCCGAGAAGTTCATCGTGGGTGACGCCGTCGGTGAAAACCACATCCGCGGGTTCGATGCCGAGGTCGGAGTAGAGCCGGATCAGTGCGTCGAGATAGTGGGCCTCGATCGCCACTCCCATACCGGTTTCCCGGCGGGGGAGTTTGCCCACCGCGAGCAGCCGGACCGCGGGCGAGATGTTCTTCTTGTAGTACGCGAGCACACGAAGGAGATTGTCGTGGCGCTTGTTCGGAGCAATGCGCCCCACGAACAGCAGGTTGGTCCGTGCATCCGCGTAGCGCTTCTTGAGCGCCCGATTCGCAAAGGTTTGGTAGCGCCCGAAGTCGATGGCGATGGGAAGCACGCCTGTGGGCGCGAACCCGAGGCTTTCGAGTTCGGCGCGGTTGAACTCGCTGTCGCCAAGGGCCAGGGAGGTGACAGGCGGGAGGAGTGCCAAACCTTCCCGGCCAAGGCGAAGGATCTTCCGGATCTCCTTGTCCCACGAGGCGAAGAAATGGGGCGGAGTGATGTTGTGGTAGAGCAGAACTCGCCGACAGGTGAGCTTCGCGAAGTGGTCGTTCATGGGCGAGCCCATGGGGTAGTGGAAGATGACGATGTCCGAAGACGCGCCCTCCCGAAACTGGTCGAAGGGGATCGCGGAGACGCCCTGATCCTGGTTGTAGGTATAGATGTCCGAAACGTAGCCCCAGGAAATGAGGGCCTCGCGCATGAGGATGGTGGAATCGCCGATGGCGTCGCCGCGATGGAGAGCCGGTACCCATTGATCGACCCGGCGCCTCATACGCTCCGACTCTCCCGACCGATTTCAAGCAACAGGTCGGTCGTTTCCCGGGCCGCCCTCTCCCAGGAATAGTTCGCGGTGACATAGGCCCGCCCCTGGGCTCCCAGAGTCTCGCGCAGCGCCTCCTCGCCTATGAGACGGCGGAGCATGAGGCGGAACTCGGCGTAGTCGCGGTAATAGAGACCGCCGTGGCTGCGACGGCATTGGCCTTCGAGCACCGCGCAGGCGGCGTTTGCAAGCACGGGCCGGCTGAGCGCCCAGGCCTCCAGCACGATCATCGAAAGGCTCTCGTAGCGGCTCGGCATCAGGACCACCGAGGCCCCCTCGATCAGGGAGGACTTCTCATCATCGCTGACGTAGCCAAGATGTCGGATCTTCGGGTGAGAGGGAATGTCGAGCACGGGATGGCCGACAAGCAGAAGGGGCGGACAGTCGGGCCACTCCTGGGTCAGCCAGAGGTAGTAGCGGAACAGGATATCGACGCCCTTGTTGCGGTCGATGCGGCCGACATAGAGGGCATAAGAGTCGGGCACGCCCATCATCTGCCGTGGCTCAGGGCCCGCGCTCAGAACATTGAGACCACTGCCGATCACCCGCGACGGGGCAGTGAGGGGGCCACCCGCCGCGCGCTCGATCAGGTCTTTCTCCTCCGGAGTCAGGTAGAGGAGACCCCGGACTGCGCGAAAGAGATCGGCGAAAACCGAAAGGCGGATGGCGTCGTCCTCTTCCGCGGTGGGCACCAGGATGGCGCGTTCCCCCGCGGCCAGGGCGCCTTTCACTCCGGTGTAGTAGCGATAGGAGTAGCAGAGGAAGAAGTCGACGTCGGTGCGGCTACGGACCGCGTCCACCAGATCGGGGCACAGGGGACCGTTCTCCACGATCCACCGCTCCTCATCGGCGCGCTCGTGCGCCTCGTTGAACACGTGGTCCGAAACCGCGGCGAACCGCCTGAGGTCGCGGGACCTCGTCACCGGATACCTCGTGACGCGGAGGCCGTCGACCAAGGACTCCCCGGCCGGAAACTCGTTCTTCCACGAGAGATAGTCGCGCGCGGTGCTGGTGAGGATCTCCACCTCGTGACTCTTCGCCAGTTCGTTGGCAAGCCCCCGACTGTGGGCCTCTGACCCGCCCGCGACCGCGTCGCCGTAGCGGTGAATGACCAGGGCGAGCTTCAAGCGCGGTCCTTCAGATCCTGGACTTCCTTGCGAAGCTTGCGGATCTCCATCTCGAGGGTGGCGCTGTTCTCGACCGAATCGAGCAAGACGTGCCACATGGCGAGATTGAGCTGGCTCTGCCGATTCAGGATGTGATCGGTGTAGAGACGCACGAAGGGACGCACCGCGAACTTGGCGGCGCGCAGGAGGGCGCCCACGAAGCCCGATCGCCGGGTGCGGATCTCATAGGCGGTGTCGGTATTCCAGTCGTGGCTTTCATGCAGCATCCGCGCGGCGAGACTGGGATCGATCCGTGCCTTGGCGATGCTTGTTCTCAGACGGCGGTCGAGGAGCCACTCGATGTCCTCGGTGGTGAGGTCCCCCGCGGCCCGGCGACGCGCGATCTCGTCGCGGATCTCATCCACGATGCGCGTCACATCAACAGGCTTCGCTGTGGTCATCGCGCGCTCTCAACCACGAAAAGGGCGTCGTCCAATCGGCGGCCGGTATCCACGGAGCGGATCTTCTCAAGCGCCGCGGTCTGAGTCTGGAGCACGGCATCGCGCAGCGGACCAGGCGACATGACCAGACCCAGAAGTTCGGCGATCTCCTCGGGTGCCTTTTCATCAAGCAGGATGCCTCCCCCCTGCAGTGTCTCGCGAACCGCGCCGGCGTCGTAGGCGATCACGGGGAGGCCGAACGTCATGGCCTCGATGAGAGGAGCCCCATATCCCTCGTGCTCGGAGAGGCACAGAAAGCCATGGGACAAGCGGTAGTAAGCGTTTAGCTCGCTCTGGGTGACGGCGCCGGCGAAGACGACCTCGTCAATACGCAGGTGGCTCACCAACTCGGCGAGTCGCCGCGTGTAGTTCTCGAACCCGCGGCCCTCGCCCACCACGAACAGCCGACTCTCCGGCTCGACGTAGCGCTGGTAGGCGCAGAAGGCGCGAACCAGATCCTCGATCTTCTTGTTGGGCGCCACCCGGCCCACGAAGAGCAGGTTCTTCCGCGCGTCGCGGAAGCGGGTGGTCACCACCGGGTCGGGTGGTTCGTCGAGGGCAGCCCGGTTCAGGGCCAGGGGGAGGACCGCGGTGCGCTCGAAGCCGGCGCGTTCGAGGTCGAGACGGTTGAACTCGCTCACCGCCAGAGCCAGTGTGGTGCGGGGCACGAACTCGGGAAGGCTCCGGGCCCCGTGATAACAAAGACCCACGAGATGGCCGTTGAAGCCGAGGAAGAACTCGTGAGGGGTCACGTTGTGGTAGCGCAGGATCAGGGGCTCGGTCCGCCGCAAGACGCCCTGGACCACCGGGTTGCCGATGGCGAAGTGGAAGATCGAAATTGCGCCCCGCTCCTCGGCGTTCTCGGGATACTCCGCGAAAGGGCGGCCGAGCGCGGTCATCTCCGGGGCCAGGATGCCGGCGTAGATCTCGCTCGCGTACCCCCGCGCGCGCAGAAGGCGCTGGAAGGCGAGGGCCTCGTTGCACACCGCGTCACCCGGCGACAGGGCGGCCACGATCTGGTGGACCTCGCGGATCTTCACCTCAGTCTCCCCGAAGATTCGACCGCGGTGGCGATGTGCGCCTCGAGGAGGGCGCCGAAGTCGATGGCCCGGGCCGCGGCGAGGGTGCGCTGCTGGGAGGCGAGGGCCCGGGCCTTGAAGCCCTCGTCGGTCAAAACGAGGTCGAGGGTTTCGGCCACGACGCGCGGGTCCTTGTCGTCGAGCAAGACGCCGCCTCCGGCCATGGTCTCGGCCACCGCCCCGGCATCGAAGGCCACCACGGGCAGACCGAAATGCATCGCTTCAAGCAGAGGCACGCAGAAGCCTTCGTGTTCGGACAGGCAGAGGAAGGTCTGGGCGCTTCGATAGGCGGCGATCAGGTCGCCCTGGGTTACCTGGCCGGTGAAGATCACGTTACGCAGGCGGAGCGAGTGGCTAAGTTCGAGCAGGCGGCGCAGGTAGCGCTCATGCCCTATGGTGTCCCCGACCAGAACCAGGCGGCTCTCCGGCTGATGGTGGCGCTGGAAGGCCGCGAATGAAGTGAGCAGATCCTCGATCTTCTTGTTGGGCACAATCCGGCCCACGAAGAGAATGGTGGGCCCTGCGAAACCAGCGAGGCGCTTTTCCATCACCGGGCTCGGTTCCTCGGCGTAGCGGTCCCAATCGAGAACAATGGGAAGCACGCCGGTGGGGTTGAAGCCGGCCTCAACCAGTTCTTTGCGGTTGAACTCGCTGTCGCCAAGGCCCAGAGACGACCGCTCCGCGAAAGCGATCAGTTCGCGTTTCCCGTGATGGCAGAGCCTCGCGAGGTGAGCGTGGAAGGGGAAAAAGAATTCCGCAGGGGTGATGTTGTGATACACGCAGATCAGCGGATCCTCTCGGTGGTACACGAGGGAGGAGGCCGCGCTGCCGATCGAGAAGTGGAAGAGGCACAAGGTATCGGCCTTCGCCGCTTCCTCGTATTCGGAGAGGGAATGAGCGAGCCCCGCCATCTTCGGATGCACCTTCTCCGCGAAGATCTCGGACTCGAGGCCCAGGCCGCGCAGGTGTTTGCGGATGGCTAGAGCCTCGTTGCCGATAGCGTCTCCGTAGGCGAGGGCGGCCAGAACCTGATGAATGGCCCGGGGCTTCATGCCGCGCTCTCCCGTCGCGCGGCCGCGATGAGCCTCAGGTATTTTTCGAGGATCACCGACCAGGCGTAGTGCGTCTCGAAATAGGCGTGCCCGGCCCGGCCCATGCGCGCGCGCAACTCGGGGTTGGCCTCGAGCACACTCAGGACCTCGCGAAACTCGTCGTAGTTCGCGTAGTAGAGCCCCCCGCCAGATCGCCGACACTGGCCACGGAGGACGGCGCAGTGTGCGTTCGCCACCACCGGCCTCTTCGCGTGGAAGGACTCGAGAGTGACCATGGAGAGACTCTCGAGGCGGGAGGGGATGGCCAGGGCGAGGCAGGCGTCGAGGGCATTCCACTTTTCTTCGTCGGGCAGGAAGCCGAGGGTGCGGATGGAATCGTCTTTCGGCAGATCCAGCAGGGCCCGGCCAATCAGAACCAGCTTCAGACTTGAGCCCGTCTCCTCCCGGTAGCGAAGGAAGTGCTGGAAGAGTTCCGGACAGCCCTTGTTGAGATCGATGCGGCCTACGTAGAGAAGGAATGGGCCAAGGATCCCGTGGCGTATCCGGAACGCCTCGCCGTCCACCGCAGCTGGCAGGGCGGACCCCACACCCACGATCTCGCCGGGCAACGCGCGGCCCATTGCGGTCTCCAACATCTCCCGTTCCTCGACGCTGTTGAAGGCGAACTGGGCCACGGCCTCGAAGGGGGCGCGGAAGAGGGCCAGGCGGTACAGGCCGTCGTCCTCAGCGGTGGGGGCGAGAATCGCGGGAGTCCCTGAAGGCATAAGCGTCCTGCAGGTGGTCCAATAGCGGTACGAGAAGTAGATCAATGCGTCGTACCGGCCAAGGGCGGCCAGGCGCATCACCTCATCCCGTAGCGCCGGCGAGTAGGGCCCCTGGGCGTCCATCCAGGACTCTTCGTCGGCGCGCGAGTGTTCGGGCGAAGCGATCCGTTCCGAGAGCGCGGCGAAGCGAAGGATCTCCCTCTGCTGCTCGACCTTGAAACGATGAACGCGCACGCCGTTGAGGACAGCCGGGCCCTCGTCGTAGTGGTTCTTCCACTCCACATAGTCGAGGGCGCAGGTGGTGAACACCTCGACTTCGGCGTGGTCACGCAGGAGCTCGGCGATCAGACGACAGTGGTACTCGGCCCCTCCCGCGATCTCCAGGCCATACCGCTGGACCACGAAACCGAGCTTGAGTTTTCCCGTCATTTTCGATGTCGAGTGTCGCGTGTCCCGTGGTGCCCTGGTGGTCCGGTGGAGCGCGGATCAGGAAGCGGACTTGCTGTCGTCCTTCAACACCGCCAGGGACTCGAGCGCGCGTTCGCGCTTCCGCAATTCCTCGAGGCTGGCGTCGGTCTGCTGCAACCGGGCCCGCAGTTCCTGTACCTCGAGATTCAGGCGGGTCAGTTCGAGAGTCAGGTTGTGCAGCATCTGCACGGTGTAGAGGTTCAGGTCGGACTGGCGGGAAAGGGCCGCGATCATGGGAGTGGGGTTCCAGAAGAGCTTCTGGATAGGCTTCAACACCTTGCGAATGCTGCCCAGAAACCCGCCCACGCCGCCGCGGCTCGTCTTATAGATGGTTTCGGGATTGAATGAGTAGTTCCACACCTCGGACTTGGTCTTGAAGTCCTTGAGGAAGTCGGGGTTGAACTGGCGGGCCTCGAGCACCGCCTCGAGTTTGCGCTCCGCGATCTCGCGGATCTCCTCGTCGGTATAAAGACCTCGCTTCTTCTCCGCGATGCGCTCGCGGATCTCCTGCATGATCTTGCGCACGTCGACGTCTTTGGATTCGATCTCGATACTCATCTTGGGACTCCGAGCGGTGTGGCGACACCTTGAGCGGTGTAGACGATCACGATCACCAGGGCCACCCATAAGGCCACGGTCGCGAGGAGCGGCCGGTCGGTGAGAAGCATGTCCGTGGGCGAATCGCCCCGATCCTTCTGGTGGACGAGGTAAAGATACCGAAAGATCCCGTACAGGACGAGGGGCAGCGTCCAGGAGAGTTTCGCGGTGCCAAACTTGTGCACGGTCTCCGGGGACAGGGTGTAGAAGGCGTAGGCCGTGACCACCGAGGCCGTGACCACCGAGGTCATCTGGTCGATGAGGTAGGGCGAATACTCGGCCAGGATGGCCCGGTGACCGGTCGCATTTTCGGACAGCGAGGTGATCTCGTGACGCCGCTTGGCCAGGGCCAGGAACAGGGCGAGGAGCAGGGCGAGGACGAGAAGCCATTCGGTTACCGGGACATCAATGGCGTACCCCCCGGCGAGCGCGCGCAGAACGAAGCCCAGAGAGATGGAGAGGACGTCCAGGATGACCACGTGCTTGAGGCCGAAGGAGTAGGCGAGATTGAGACCCAGATAGGAGGCCGCGCACAGGCCCAGGCGGGAATCAAGCCAGAAGGACAGGGACAAGGCGAGGACCACCAAAGAGACGGCGCCCAGAGTTGCGGCGCGGATCGAGAGTTCGCCCGCGGCCAGAGGTCGCAGCTTCTTTCGGGGATGCAACCGGTCGCGCTCGATATCGGCGACATCGTTCCACAGATAGACCGCCCCGGCCAGTCCGCAGAAAGCCACGAAGGCCAGAAACGCGCGCAGGAAGGGCTCGGCCTCGAAGAGGTGTTTCGAAAAGAGCAGCGCCGCAAAGACAAGGAGGTTCTTCGTCCACTGGTGTGGCCGCAGGGCGCGAAGAAAGGCGGTCATGGCCTAATGAGCCTGAACAGGAAACAGAAAACCCGCGGCCAGGCCGCGGGTTCTCGACGCCAGGATTCCGGCCGCAGGGGCCGCGAGAATCAAGCGAAGCTCTTGACGGCCTCATCCTCCGAGTCGAACGTCTCGAAGACAGTGAGGAGCTTGGTGATGGCGAGCAGGTCCTGGATCTTCTTGGTGAGGTTCAGGAGTTTGAGCTTGCCGCCCTTCTTGTTCACTGTGCTGTAGCAACGCACGAGTTCGCCGAGTCCTGCCGAATCCACGTAGGGAACCTCGGCCAGATTAAGGACGAGTTTGGTCTTGCCGGAGTCGATGGCCTTGGTCACGGCATCGCGCAAGGCCTCGTCGCCTTCACCGATCATGATTTTGCCCTGGAGGTCGATGATGGTCACGTCGCCAACGAGGCGCTCAACAATGTTCATGGTGAGTATTTTCCTTTCGAGGGTTCGACTTGGAAGTGTAGCAAAGTGGGGCAACAAAAAAGGCGCTCCCTGCGGTGCGTTGCAGGAAGCGCCTGGTCTAAGGACCAGAGGGGCTCCTTAGAAGATGAACTTCGCTCCGATGCGGATGGCGCGGGCATCCTGGAACTCGCTGTCTTTGAGGAACAGGGGGTTCAGAACCAGCTTCTGAGCGGCGATCAGGGCCTGAGCGTCGAAGCCCTTGAAGAAGTCCGCTTCGCTGATGCCCACCTGCTGCCCGGCGCCCAGGTACGTGGGGTTCCGGTTGGTGACGGTGTCCTGATCGAGAACGTTCAGGACGTTCAGGTTGAGAACGATACGCTTGCCGCCCGAGAGCGTCAGTTCCTTCTGGACGAAGAGGTCCAGCTGGGTGAAGAACGGGGTGCGGCCATCGCTGTTCCGGCCCAGGTACTGGATCGGGAAGCCGCTGCCGGTGATGAACGCCGCCTCACGCGTGATGGGGATGCCGGAGGCCGCATAGAAGTTCAGGCCCGCGGTCACGAACGTGTCGTAGATGAACTGGGTCTTGAACTGGTGCGGACGGTCCGTCGCCAGCACGCCGTAGACCGGCTTCGCGTCCTGGCCGAAGGCCATCAGCGGGTAGTCGAAACCACGACCGACGTTCGGGCTGGTGCGGCCGTTCTCGTCGGACTGGGCGAGGCCGGAATAGTTGCCGTAGAGACGGCTCCACAAGTAGCTCGCGCGCAGGCTCCAGTTGTCGGCCATCCGCTTGTTGAAGGTGAACTCGACGGAGTCGTAGTCGCGGACCGCCTTGGGGAAGGCGGGGCCGAAACCGGTTTGAGCAGCCGCGCCGAAGCCCGGGTTTCCGATGGTGTAGATCTCATTCCCCTGAGCGTCGAGTGAGCCGATGTCTTCGATGGCAGTGTCGATCTGCTTGTGGACGTAACGAGCGGAGAGAGAGACCTTAGAGGAGAACTCGTGCTCGATGCCGAACACCGCTTCCTGAAGCTTGAAGGGCTTCATGTCCGGATCGACGGTGTTGGCGCCGGGAGCGTTGCTCGGGTGACGGAAGTCGATGGGTCCACGAAGGAGCGTGCCGGGGCAAGCGGGCGGGCAGGAAGCGCCACCAACCAGGTTGGTCCAGTCGGGGGTGTCCAGGGTGTAGTAGTACTCCAGCCACTTGTCGCCGCCAAAGCTGCCGCGGGGCATCTCGAGCTTGGTGATGTCGTAGAAGACGCCCCAGCTGGCGGCCACCTTCCACTTGCCGTCGCCCTTGACGTCCCACGCCGCGCCGAGACGCGGAGCCAGCTTCTCCTTGAAGGAGAAGTGGATGGCCACGGGAAGAGTGCCGTCGGCGGTGGTGAAGGAGGGGACGTCCTCACGTTCGCTGCGCAGGCCGAGGTTCAAGGTCAGGCGGTCGTTAACCGACCACGCGTCCTGAATGAACAGGCCGATGTTGTTGCTGCTGACATCGCCCTGGGTGATCAGGCCGAGCTTGGGGTTCACGCCGTTGCTACGGACCTGGTAGTAGCCGTAGGTGCCGCGCGCGCCAGCCAGAGTGCGGTTCCAGAAGAGGCGGACCAAGTTGCCGGTCTCACCGCGGAGCACTTCGTTGCCCACGCGATCAAGTTGGACGCCGAACTTCAGGGCATGCTGGCCCTTGGCGGTGAAGAAGTTCGAGTTGTCGAACTGGAGACTCAGCCGCTTCTGCTTGTCGAACTGCCGGGAGGTGTTGGTGGGAACGGTGGAGTAGTTCGTCGGCTGCTGGAACTGCGCGGGCACGCCGGCCTGGCCCACATTGCCCACGCTGAAGAGGTAGCGGGGACCCTGGTGGATGCCCTCGTCCTTGGCGTCGGAGAGGTAGTAGCCGCCACGGATGCTCATGAAGTGCGACGAGCTACGCACATAGTCAACGTTGCCCGAGATGGACTGGTTGGGGAACGTGGAGGTGACGTCGAAGTTCGAGGTCGCCGCCGATGTCCCGCCGAGCGCCGGAAGAAGCCCCTCGGTCTTAGAGGTGCTGCGGTTGTAGGCGATGCGAGCCCGGAATTTCTGGGAGAGCTGGGCCGTGATGTTCGAGGTCAGGTAATGAACTGTGGACTTCTGGCTCTTCGCGATGGTCGAGGCGCTGGCGTTCGAGGAGGTCGTGGGGTTCACCGAGCGATCCGTGTCGATGATCGCGGGCTGGTAGCCGGCGAAGAACCAGAGCTTTTCGCTCTTGATGGGTCCGCCGATCTGGAAGCCGGGCTCGAGACGGGTGGTGTCGTCTTTGGGATAGGTGATGTACTCCGCGGCCGTCGCGTTGCTCGGGGAGATACGAAGGACGGGGCGCGAATCGCCGCTGAGGCTGCTGCCGCTGAAGTAGCCGCCAACCTCGCCGCGCCAAGCGTTGGTTCCGCTCTTGGTCACAGCGTTGATGATGCCGCCCGTGGCGCCGCCGTACTCGGCGGTGTAGCCCGACGACTTCACTTCAACTTCGTCGACGAAGTCGGTGATGAGGGCCTTGCCCGAGGTGCCGTTCTGGATGTTGGTGGTTTCCGCGCCGTCGATGATGTAGCGGTTCTCAGCGCCGGAGGCGCCGTCGATGGAGATGCCGCCGAGCTTGCTCTCGGAGTTGGCGCCGGGAGACTGGGTGACGAGGGAGGTGAAGTCGCGGCCCTTGGGCATCTTGGTGATGGCTTCGTCACGGAAGCTGTTGATGCGGGCGGTCTGCTTCATGTCGACGATGGGGGCTTCGGCGGTGACTTCCACCTGCTCGGTCTGTCCGCCGACTTTGAGACTGAAGTCGGTGCGGAGATTCTGGCCAAGGGAGAGGGTGACGTTCTCGAACCGGGCGGTGGTGAACCCCGCGAGGCTCGCGGTGACGGTGTACTTGCCGGCCGGGAGCGAGGGGAAACGGAAAGCGCCATCCGAGCCGCTGGTGGTGCTGAACGTGGAGCCGGCCGCAGCCTTGGCTTCGACGGTCGCCCCGGGGATCACGCTGCCCGATGCATCCTTGACAACGCCCTGAATCGAACCGCCCTGTTCCTGAGCCGTGGCCACAAAGCCAAAGGCAAGAACAAGGAGGCAGGTCAGAGCAATTTGAAATCTCTTCATAAGTCTCCTACTTGATAAGTGTGATGGAAGGGCCGCTCGCCATTCAAAAACATGAATGGTCAACCCGTATTGAAGGATCCTAGCCCCACATCTATAAGGAAAGCAAAAGCAATCCATAATTTTGACCCCCAAATTTCTGAATCTCCCGCGGGGCGGGGGTCGCTACCGGGTGTTCTTAGCGAGCGTGGCTCCTAAAGCCTCCGCCTCCGCCCGACAGGAGTCCGGGGCCACCACCACGATCTCGATGGCCCGAAGCCCCTGGACGCCGAGCCTCGACAACGCCACCCAGTCGGAGGGTCCTTGAGGAGCTTCGGGTGAGCGCAGGGTCGGAAGCAAGCGCAGGGCTGCCTCCTCGTCTTCCTGAGCCTCGCTCACCTTGTAGGTGATGGAATAGGGAGAGGCGGGGCCGCCGTCGGCTTCAACAAGGGTGAGCCCGCTCTGCCGGTTCTCCGAAACCGTGAAGTCGCGGGGAATGGGCAGTCGCAATTCACCAATTCGCCGCTCAACCCCCAATTCCGGAACCGACGTCGCGCGAAGGGCGCGCTGTTGAATGGAGGTTACCCCCACTCCCAGCAGCACCATGGCCGCGACCGCGAAGCGGAGTGGTCCGGGTCGCACCGGCTCGGAGCGGTCCCGACGCACGATGCCCAGAGCCATGAGGGCGCCAGTGACGAAACCACCGGCGTGCGCAGCCATGTCGATCCCGGGGATGAACGAAATGAAGAGGTTCAGAACCAGGGTGGCGAGCACGCCGTTGCGCAACGGCCGGGGCACCGGCTGGGGCAGGACGTCTCTACGGAAGAAGACGAAGGTGGTGAAAGCCCCGAGCAGGCCGAAGATGGCGCCCGAGGCGCCAGCCGAAACGCTGGTCTCGTTGAAAACGAGTGAGGTTAAAGACGCGCCAAGCGCGCTTCCCACCCACAGGCCGAGGAATCTCCATGGACCCACCAGGAATTCGAGAGGCGCGCCCAGAGACCACTGGGCCCAGCCGTTCATGCCCAGGTGAAGAAGGCCGAAGTGGAGAAAGGGCGCGGCGATCAGTCGCTGCCATTCCCCACCGAGGATCGCAGGCTGATAGATCGCGCCCATGCGATAGACCACGGAGAGGACAGCGCCGTTGCCGCGAATCGAATCCCGGCTGATCGCCACTTCGAGCGCGAAGCACACCGCGATGGCCACGGTAAGGGCGGTGGTGACCACGCCGCGAAGAACGGCCCGGGTGGGCGGCTGCGAAGCATCGTCGGCAGTGCCCACCAGAGAACGCGCGGTCATGAGGTCGACGGTCGGGAACGCTCCGGTTTTGAGATCCCGGGCCATTCGGTCGAGAGCACTTTCGACCACCAGCCTTGGGGCAGCCGACCGGAAGCCGCGGCGAACCTCCCGAAGCCGGCCGTCGTCGCCGATGTGCAGGGCGCGTAGCGGACTGGCCGCGTCGAGGGCGCTCTCACCAAATTCCTCGCCTCCGCCCACCACGACCACCGTGATCCTCTTTTCCCCTGAGTGACGAGCCGCCACCGCGCGCAAACCGAGAAGGTCCGACTCCCGGCCAAAGCCGAGGGCGGGATAAAGCACAAGACGACCGCAAGCCCCGTCGCGATCCACGATCACCGCTGAGCCCTCGAACGCGCTCAGTCGGGTATCCACGCGCATGAATCCCCGATCGGAGATGAGGGCGTGGAGCAAACCCTCGGTAAGCCTACCGGCGAAGATGTGATTCTCCGCGAAGATCGGCCGAGGGCGGGCGGGGGCGAAGCGGGCGTAGAGGCGAAAGCCCAGGAATCCGACGAGCAGCGCCAGGGCGACGAATGTGGGGGACATCGAACACCTCAGTCTATGAGGCGGGGGCCGCTCGTCTTCAAGTTGGGAATGGGATACTTAAGAGAAGAAACCATGCGACGAACCAAGATCGTGGCCACCATCGGCCCTGCCTCATCCACGGAAAACGTCCTCGACCAGCTCATGGCCGCGGGCGCCACCGTGTTCCGCCTGAACTTCTCTCACGGCTCGCACGAGGATCATTCGCGAACGTTCAACCTCATCCGCGAAATCGCGACGCGCCGGGGCGAGGCGGTGGCCATCCTGCAGGATCTCTCGGGGCCGAAGATCCGCACCACGAAGGTGGCGCTCGCCGAGGGGATCGTGCTCGAGACCGGCCGCACTCTGACCATCACCAACGACGAGACTGTGGTGGGAACCCCGGAGCGCATCGGCACTACCTACGAGCCGCTGCCGAGGGACGCCAAACCGGGCGACACCATCCTCCTTGACGACGGCAATCTCGAACTCAAGGTGCTCGGAACCGCGGAGCGCTCGGTCACCTGCGAAATCATCCACGGCGGGATCCTCAAATCGAACAAGGGGATGAACCTGCCGGGAGTGTCTCTCTCGATTCCCGCTCTCACCGACAAGGACCGGTCGGATCTCGCGTTCGGCCTGTCTCTTGGCGTCGACTTCGTGGCCCTCTCGTTCGTGCGCCGGCCCGAGGATCTTCGTGAAGCGAAAGACCTGATCCGGACTCTCGGCGGCGACGCTCCGCTGATTGCGAAGATCGAGAAGCGCGAAGCCATCGAAAATCTCGAGAGCATCCTCGAGGAAGCGGACGGCGTGATGGTGGCGCGCGGCGACCTCGGCGTAGAACTGTCCACCGAAGAGGTGCCCACCCTCCAGAAGAAGATCATCGCCATGGCGAACGCCGCGGGCAAGCCCGTGATCACCGCCACCCAGATGCTCGAAAGCATGATCGACCGCGCGCGGCCGACCCGCGCGGAAGCCTCGGATGTGGCGAACGCCATCCTCGACGGCACCGACGCGGTGATGCTTTCCGCGGAAACCGCTTCCGGCCACTTCCCCGTGGAGTCGGTGGAGACCATGGCCCGCATCGCGTGGTACACCGAGGAACACGACGAGTTCCAAAGCCCGGGGCGTCTCGCCGGAACCTCCGGGTCCGCGGTGGCCCGCGCCCTGGCTCGGGTGGCTTCAATGGTGGCCTTCGAACTGGAGGCGCCCTGGATCATGGCCTTCACCGAAACCGGATCCACGGCCCGCCATGTTTCAGGGTTCCGGCCGCGGGCCCGCATCGCAGGGGTGACTCCTTCTGAGAAGGTGCATCGGCGGCTCGCCCTTCAGTGGGGTGTCATCCCCATCCTGCTGCCTTCGGTGAGCGACACCGACGGTCTGCTTCACTCAGGCGAGCGGGCGCTCCGTTCGGCCGGCTATGTGAAGACGGGCGACCGCATCGTGATCCTCGCTGGCCAAAGCCACACCGCGGGGGCGACCAATCTGCTCAAGGTCCACACCGTCGGCTGACGATGTTCGCGCACCAAATGGAACGGCCGCTCCGAAGAGCGGCCGTTGTTTTGCAGGGCGACGGGCCGGGGAGGGCGCGCGCTTACTTCCCGACCGGGACGGCGACGGGGACTACGACGGGGGTCGCCACGACCGGGACCACGCCCGGACGCAGCGTGGTGGAGAAACCGGCGATCACGCCCCACTTGCCCTGGAAATCGACCAAACCGCGGCGGCCGGCGATAAAGAGCTTGGTCTCTTTGCCGAAGATCGTCCGCGCATACTGGACACCCGCGCGGGCCTCGCGCCGGGCGATGGCGCCGGGGACGCCGTCGCCCAAGTATCCGCCGGCGTCCGCGAAGATCTCGATCCTCTCCGAGACCAGGTAGGCGATAGAGGCCGAGAGGGAGGCGAAGTCACGCTGCTCGTGCAGGCGGAGGGGTTCGTCCTGGATGGCCAGGCCGGCCCGGCCGCTGACCGTCAATTTCTCCGTCTTGTAGCCTACGATCAGAGAAGAGGCCATGCGGAGTGTGTTGGGACCAAGGCCGTTGCCGAAGCTGGTGTTGGGCAGGGTCACTTCGAACTGGAGGGCCAGAGCGGGGGACACGGAAACCTCACCCTCGGCGATGCCCAGCTTGGCGCGAAGGGTGGCGTCGCCGAAGTCGGAGATGGTCTTGCCGTACCGAGGATCGTTGATGGCGAAAGTCTGGGCGTTGAATTCGGCGGTGAACTCGGCCCGGGCCGAAGGCACGTAGCTGAGGCGGATAACCGGACCATCGACGCGGGTCCGCTCCTGAATGGTCCCCGCCTCGGCAAAGGTCAGGAAGTTGGGTTCTTTCCCGATGGTCGTGCCGAAGACATCGAGGGTCACAGTGCCGGGCGCGGGAATGAAGGCGCTGGGGGTCAACATGGGACCGGTCTGAGCGGAAGCGGTGGAGGCGGCGACGATGAGGCCGGCGAGGGTTACGAAGCGGCGGAGAGAGAGCACAGCGTTTTTCCTTTGGGG
>CXWL01006257.1_pt1 | contig 35519 bp, 58 predicted proteins | sample 590931 | NCBI WGS metagenome assembly CXWL01 (sample SAMEA3498368, study PRJEB10139) | groundwater metagenome | biome: water well; material: biofilm material | place: Germany | collected 2015-04-27
TTGGATTTAAAGACAATACCAAAAAGGGTAAGAAATTTAGACTAAGTTTTTAAACTAATATAATAATTATTATATCATTGAGATCATTCCAATGCTTCCGCTGCGGTGGTCATCACCGTACACTAACAGATTGTAAAAAATATTACAAGAGCAAACTCAAATGATGTCAGTTGATATGAGTGTAATCTATATGATAACTCTGTCAATCAGTGGAATTATAGGATCTGTAATTGTAAATATTATTGACAAGAAATCAAATGATTATTCCATCAATAAATCCAGGAATTAATAACCATTTTAGGAACCATTCTGTATCTGGATAATTTGACAAAAAAATAATACTCGTAATTTTCATATAGTTTTTTTCGTTTTTCGATGCTCTTTATCTTTGATGTTATAATGCTTTGTTTGGCACATTTTCTGCATCTTCTGTTTCTTCCTCCGGTAGAGTTGAATCCACCTTTACAGATTATACATTTAATCTTCAATACCTTTTTGTCCTCATTTTTACGAGTATGTCATTTCCCTTGGTGGCTTTTGCTCTGCTTGATAATCGCCCTCCACAGCAAGGACACCAAATACCTTCCCAGGTGAGGAAAATTTCACATGTGGAGCGTCTCTTAAAACCGAGTTTGTACTTACTGCCGACCTTAGTTCTTGGTACTTTATAGGGCTTACAGTTTGATTTGCAGTAGAAGGTCATTTTTCAAACTCATCATATCGAATGACTTCGACATGATCGACACTCTTATTTTCATGCCTAACAGTATTTAAAGAGAGTGTCGATTGATTCCCGAAAATAACACTAGATAATTCAACTAAATCTATTTTCTTTCCAATCCAATCATATTGTATATCACTTTTCCTGAAATCAATCGATATCGATTGTATCGATTCTAGGCATGGGAGTATATAAAGGGGGAGTATGTCGACGGTGTCGATCAATGTCGATTTTAAATCTTTAATGTTATGTGCTGTTAAGGCATTTTTTATTGGTTGATATAGATTTTGTTTAACCCATAATGGATTAGGAACTGCCTGTAAAATTCCAGAATCCACCAAAATTTCACAATAATTTTCAATAATTTGTTTTGGAGATTGATCTTTTTTGAACGTTTCAACATATTTTTTTGCAAGTTTTACACTTGTTAGACCAATATCAACTGGAAGTTCATCCATTTCAACAAGATTTGGATATTCCTCCTTCCATAAAGGCATAAATATTTTTTCATAGAATTTTATCTTTTCAGGTGGGATTGAGGATATATTACCCAAAATTTCAACCGCACTTCCAATATTTTGAATCGTTGTAAATACTGTCTCTAATCGCTTACCATCTTTTGTATCAAATATCATTTTTGGGTTTGTATTAAAATTAATCAAAGTCTCAACTGCGATAAAATCCATCAATCTTGTAAAATGTCGCATTGTTGGACCCTCATTATTTGGAAACAAGTCAGAAAGTATCTGGTAGAATGGATTACAGTATGGAACATCATTTACCTTATGAAGTTTGACAAAATTATCCCTGAACTCACTAATGTAAAATTTTGCATATTTTTCATCATCCTCGTTTTTATACATTGAACTGGCCCAACTCGGTATGCCTTTTTTTAATGAAGTGTATTTGTTTGCCTCCCGATATTTTTTAACACTTGAATTAGGTGATGCCATAAACACCCTTGTTACTATTTCAGCCCAGACCTCATTTTTTGCCTCATTTTTAGCAGAACAGAAAATAAATGATGGCCAGCCTCTAATTACCGATTCCTTTACACTTAATGATCCATCCCCCTTTGTGGTCTTGTAAATTATATCATAATTATCATGTGACATTATAGGTTTTAACATCTCATATGTTGCAGGGTTTGGATTATCCAGAAATAATAAGATTTTATTTTCCAAGTTCACCATATGTTTTGCCTTTAAATGAATCTCTTTTAATTCCTGTTTCAATGCCTCAGATACATCAGTTTGTTTTGCCTTGTTTGCCTCGATTATTTTAAATGTAATATCATCAATCTTTTCCTTTAAAGGGTTCATGTTTTCATCAACTAAAATTCCCTGTTGATGAATCAACGCTTTTGGTGTCATTGAACCAACAAGTATCACATCTTCTTTTGGGAATAGTTTAGAAACTTGGACTGTAGCCCAGGTTTTACCATCAGAGCTTGGTGCAAGCAATGCCATATTGATTGGATTTTTTGTATATGCTGACAAATATACCCTTAAAATCTGTTTTACCAGTATTGGATCTTCCCTAATCACACTATTAAGATAATTCTCAATCTGTTCTATCGGTTTTCCTTTTTCTTTTTCCCTTTTTTCAATATCTGCATCCCTGTATTTTTGAGTACCAGAGAGCATATCCATCATAACATCAATTGATGATTCAAGGCTGTTTTTTTTAACTGGTTGTTCTACATATTTTACGACTTTATGACCTTTTTCAATATGAAAATTAACTATTTTTATTTCATTATGCCCTATTACATCCATTCCCCAAGGACCAGCCTGACAGCTCTCACAATAATAAAGTTCTTCTGAGCTCATCATTAATCATCCACCAATTCATCCAAGTCTTGCTTGCTTGGTATTTTTACAAAACATGGCATCCAATGCTCTGTTTTGTATTGTTTGTATTTTTTTGCTATTGGGAGACAAAGTATTTTTCCAGATGAAAGCCATAATAATGGGTTAGTGTGGCTTTCAAGAAATATTTTCTTATCTTTACCCAATTCGTGAATATCATTTGAAAATTCTTTTTTAGGTGTTTTCCATGCAATTATATTATTTTTTTGTAAACCAAAAGGAATTATGTATAATAATTCAGGATCATCTTCAACATCACTATAAAATTTAGTTTCTAATTCTGAAAGAAAATATCCCTCATGACCATGTTTTTGTAAAAACTCAAACATTGATTCCTTGACACTCATTTCTTACTCCTATTCCAATAAGGTGTTTTACAACTTGCACAACATATTGGTATTATTTCTGATCTAGGTAGCCATTCATGCTTGCAAACATTACACTTACAAATCTGACGTTTTACAAAAACCATGATAATAGTATATACTATTAGTAATTATACTTTGCTAAAAAACGATTATCGTACTTGGTATGTTTGTCTGGTAAATTCTTGATATGTTTGATATACTTTCTTTGTACCCTTTAATCTGAACTCTGGATTGTACAATTATAACTTACCACAATTTGAACATGGATATTGTACTATTCCTTGGCCACACTGCCCACATCTTATTTTGATGTACTTTGCAAAGTTTATCCAAGAACTCATTTATTCTCCAACAAAGTAATTTTATTTAAGGATTTTCTTTCCACGAAATACGGACTCTGTATAAAATTAAATCGTAAATTGACATAAAATTTATTTAATTTCACCCTCAATTTCTGATTTTTCATACTCTGGCATCGTTTACTCTTTACCCTAATATCGGCACATATATTACAATATTTTCTTCCACCAATTGCATTTGATATGGAACAATTACACTGTAAACAAAACAGATCAAAATCCCTTCTTCGATTCTCTCTCAACCAATCATTAGATTTCTCCTTTTGAATGATTGGACCGCAAATTAAACAGTATTTTGTCTGTAAATTTCGCACATGTATCTCTATCTTACAACGTATGCAGCCTCGGATCATTTCTCTGTCTCCACATAAAGCCCTAATGCCTTGTCAATTTCCCTGGAAGTAAGAATCATGTTTAATTCGTTTTTAGTGTATTTCATGGATATTCCCTCACAAAAACTTTGTAATGTCCTTTACAATCTTTTCGTTTGTTAGTCACATTGAATGATAAAACATTTAATCCATATTTTTTAATCCAATCTGTGATGGGTTTTGATTTTGCCCACTTGTTTGTTTTCATCTGTAAAAAATGAATCAATCCATCATCTGAAAAACATATACCATCAAAAAGATTCCAAAGGTCTGTCGCAAGATAGTTTCCTTTTTGTGTAAACACCAAATCATTTCTTTTTGAGTGTGGTTTGAACCAAATCTGATCATATTTGTTTTCCAACAACCATACACGAACTAATTTATTTGATGCACGCATCCTCTGTCTGTTATTCAAAGTGGGAGGTTTCCCTCCACATCTGGTTTACACTCGGTAGCCAATGCCTTGTGATTTATTCCAACCAGTGAAATCATTTTATCTTTTTTCATACAGCACCATCACAGGCGTATACCCGTTTTTTTCAAATATTTTTTTGCTTGCATCATTTGTAATCCTGATATTTGCAACCAGTTTTAATCCCAAATACTTTGCTTTTTTATCAACCAGTCTGATAATATTACTGCCTAGTTTTTTGCCCTGAAATTTACTATCAACCATTACAGAAACCTCATTATTCTCAATGCTGGCATATCCAACCCTTTTGTTCTGATACATTGCTATCCAGTTGTGAAAGTGTATGTTTCCAGTCTGTCTTTTCATATATTCGTAATGACTCTTCTTTTTTAACGGTTTTTTCTGGATATAAAACGAATCCTTATAAAACTTGTTTCTCATGGATAGAATAAAATCCCAGTCATTTTTTGTGCATTTTCTCAGTATCACACCGACAATATCCTGCCCACATTTTACACAGTGATCAAAGTCAACCAGTTTTGTTTTGCAGTCAGGACAGTTCATTTTCCATCATCCCTGCAAATATGATTCATTAGTCCAATTTTTGAATAAAATATATTCTTGCAGATATTACACTTGTATTTATCTTCAGCACCATAAATTTCAATTGGCATTTAACTGCTCCATTTTCTTTCTGATCTGACTACCAATCCAGTCAAGCAATAGTGCACTCTGCTCGTTATTCAGTGTGGATGCAAACTCGTTTGATATTTTGGATAAATGTTTTTTCTTTGATTTTGTTAGTGATAATTTTAAAAAAATAGGGGATTGAGTTTTCATGTCAAAAACCATGATTATACTCCTAATTTTCCTGAAGGCTTTGATGTGACAATGACTATTGGTTTTCCCGCTTTATTCTGTTCCGTACTAACTTCTATTTCCTTGCCAACCCATTCGGCAGTATCTTTGCCAAACAAATTAATGAGTTGATCATTGGCTTTGTTTCCCAAAGACCACTTGTATTTTTTCTTGTCTTTGTCATTTGCCAGAACTCGTACTTGCAGCTGATCACCATAGTTTCCTTTCACATAAGATCCCTCATCCAATATTTTTAACCTTGTAATTCCGGATGAGATAATATCTTCTCCTTTTAGGAATGTTTCGCTTAGTTGTGCTTGTACCATATTTTTTTCACCTTCTGTTACCGTTAAATCCGATAACTGTAATACTGTGCCTGATGGCACTAAAATCTCTGATGATACTAAACTTGCTTCATAAATTTTCTGATATGTGTATGGAGAATTCATTTCTTTACCTCAATATCAAATACTTTAAGATCCTTTCTTATTATAAAAAATATCACCCAAAATAATCCTTGAAATATACTTGCTATCATTACATTTATCAGCACTGGTCCACCAATCATTAATCCAATTGAAAATCCCTGAAATATCATCATAATACAAACAAATATTAAAGTTTGATCACTGTTCATTTCTTATTCCATCCTTAATCGTACTTGTTTCGTAGATTGATTAATTCTCTTTTTGGGATTTTACTCTCTATTCTCTCATAGAATATTTCCTCTATTTCTTCATGGTTGTAAGGTTGTTTCATCATTTTTTCTTACTCCAAGGATTTGTCAATGTTTCTACACATATGTTATGAATATTATATGGGTATTCAATAATTTCTGCACACACTCTACATTTGTTTTTTATCTTTGGATTTATTAAAAAAGTAGATTTGGTCATTCTTTTTCCTCGACCTTTTCCTGCAACACCCAACTGAGTGCTGAATATTGTCCTTGTAATAATCTGGTCTGCTCTCCATCTGAAACAGCGATCTGATCTTTTACTGTTTCAATGGCTTCTTTGATCTGTGTTTCTGTTTTCATAATATATCTAAAAAGAAATACTATAAAAGTGTTGTTGACAAATTGACGACAAGGATAAATATTACTTCCTCAAACTATAACCATGATCAAAACAAAACAGGTAAGAATTGACTGTAATTTATTGTCAATAATAGATAAAATATTAATCAATCATCCGTTGTATGGAACACCGAGAAAGTTTATCGAGCTTGCAATCTTGGAAAAAATAAACAAATCTCACTTCAAATAATCTGTTGTGATCATCTAGTAAAACACCTTTTACATATTTGACATTGACCGTCAATAACGGTGTTGTTAGATTCTTTGATATTCTCATTAGTACAACATTCATCTTTAATACCATACCATTTGACTTTTTGAATTTTCCAATTAAACATGGGAATCCCTTTTCGTTGCAACTGTTGGGGTATTTTTCCCTATGTGTATTAAATATTTTGATATTTTCTTCCAGTCAATAGGTTCGTTTTTTTGAGTTTCATAATACAATATCTCGCATAATTGCACCATTGTTTCTGCAACTTTTCTATTTACAATAAATGTAAGGTAATCTCGTTTCTTAATATCTATCTGTTCCTGTATTTTGAATACTTTGTAAGTTTTATTCTTCTTAACCAATTCACCAAGGTTTCTTTTCTCTGAAATTATACAAACATTCATCAATTTAATTATCTCATTAAATTGCATACCGTATTGTAAAAAATAGGGGGATAGAAGTTGTTTAGTCATTTTAGACTCTCAAACGCAGTTTTTGCCCTATTGTAATATTTGGTTATGATTTGTGCTAAACTAATCAATGTTTCAGGTTCTACTTTATCTTCTATTGCTGTAAAGTTCAATACTGAATTATAAACAGAGATTTTGATATTACCATCTTCATCAATTAGTTTTTCTTGATTGTTTTCATTTAAAACTATTTGATATAATGGTGTTTTATCATCATCATATTTATCAACATAGATTAGTTTAGATTTGTTTTCTTCAAACCATTTTTTGTCGATTGTTATTTCTACATTCATTTCTTTTCATTCACCTCTTGCCAGACTGTGTTCCGAATTGGTGTATCCAGAAAGATTCCGACATTATTAGAATCACACACTTGTTTAAAAAGATTTAATCTAATCACTTTCCTTATTTTTTGTAATCGGGAAATATACTATATCATCATAACAATGAATACAAACATGAAATTTCTTTACTTGATTAAATCCTAATGGTGGGCTGAATAACAAACCACCTAATTTATCTAACTCCTGATGGCATCTAAAACAAGAAACTTTAATCATGTTCCAAATTTCACCGTAACATCTTTGTCATTTGTCCATTCATGGTCACCCTCATGCTCATCTTCTAACAAGCAAGTAAAAGATTCCACTGTATCATAATCTTGATAATCTTCCCAACAATGAATCATTGAAAACTTTTCTCCCAACAAGACTCACAAGTTTTATTATATTTAGAGTCATAAGTTCTAGAATTACATTCTGTGCATATCTTCCATCTTGGGTTTTTACTAAAGAATTTCATCTACACATTATCCTTATTTTTTGTTATTATGGCTTGAAGTTCATAAAGGTCATGGAGTATTTCATCTATGAGAGTTAATTCGATTGAATATTCAGCCTTATTAAATTTTAGTTTATACCATTTAATTTTAGAATTAATCTGTTGTTCTAAACTCATTTATTCTCACAATCCATTGTTGATGTTGGATTAAAATCATCAATCACTTTATCTTTTCTAGGGAAAGAATTATCATAAGGATTATAATCTCTACAATTCAAACAAAAACAATTATACCAGCCATGACATAATCTGCAAAAAGCCATCTAATTACACTTCCTCGTAGAAGTAATCAGCATATCTGCAAGTGGTAAGTATCTATGACCATCTACTTCTAAACTTCCACCAAACAAACCATATGAAGCAAAATTACAATTTTCAGATATACATTCTTGATCAAATCTAGGTTGTTTCTCTTTCAAGTTTTCTTTAGTGATTATACCATATCTTTTTGATTTGACATACCCATTTGTTTTCAATAAATTCATAAAACTATTGAATGACTGTTTATTATTACACCAATCACATTCAAAAACCCAATCTTTATTATTATCACCATATTTCTCAATGGCTATTTTGTAGAACTGTTCTTTTGTTAATATGGTTAAATTTCCATCCATTACAATCTATTCTCACATTTGATTATGTTAGTTAGAATCAATTAATGACACCTCAACCAACACGCTTCGCATTGTGGTACATTATCATATTTCTCGTTTATTTTTCTTCTCACATAAATTATACCTCTTTGTGTTTCTGCGTTCAATCCACAATCATAACATTTTTTCATTTCTCATTACCTTTGTTTAGAGATGTTGGAATCATTTGTTTAAATCCACCCATTTATCAAAACATTTTATTGAACAAACTCTGGACATTATTTCTTTAATATCCATTCCACAAACTATGCAAGATTTATTCATGGTTTTTTCCTCTATGAAGTAAATCAATATGGGCTTGTAAACTAGATAGTGAACCAAACTCTCTATTACAAAATTTACAGGTGTTACTCATTTTTTCTTCTCACCATTTGTTTCTAATGTAATTGGTAAAATTTCAAAATCTTTTACAAATATATCTGCAAACTCTTTGGTCATATCTTGATATAAGTCAGGTTCACCATATTTATCTAAAATATGGAATGGATATAGTTCGCCATCATAATCTGTCCATCTATCATTTACAAGAATTATAGCATCATCAACAGTCATGGTATCACCTGAATAGTTATCTTTGATTAAGATATTTTTCTTTAATTTACATAATGTTTTATAACTTCTCATTTCTGCTCACTCTTTATCTCTAATGTGATTGGCTTCTTCATGATTGCATATCCCCAACCATTATCAAGCCCTAACAATTCATAACCATCTGCATAAAATTCATCAATTATTCTAGCCATTCCAGAAGAACCAGTATCTAAGCCAATTACAAATTTACCATTATAGTTTATGTAATTTTCTTTTCTTGATTTTGTTTCTGTTGTTTGTTTCTTTCCGAACATACCAAAGTAAAAGGCACAACATGATTTAAGTATTGTTATCATAACAATTCACGCCTAAATCAAAGTTATCATAACACTTAAGTAGTTATCATAACATTTACTAAGCCATGACAAAAACAATCAAAGTTAATGATGCAAAGTGTCCTAACTGCAAGAATGAATTTGAAACGACTAAATCAACTGACATTCAATGTTTTAAATGCAAAAAGAGGTTTGACTTATGAAAATAAATGATGATACATTAGACAGAATTTTACAAGTTATTGCAAGTAAAAATAATATGCTTATTTTAAATATGATTCCAAAAGATTCATGTCTTGGTTATTTAGAATTAAAAACAAAATTTAATAAAATTAGAAATACTCCTGATAAAGAAAATACATTTTCTTATCATTTAAGAGTATTAAAAAAACTTGGATTGCTTAGAAAAGATGAAAAAAGAGTTTATTTTCTAACTCGTATAGGAATCCGTACTTTGGAAGTTGTGGATAATTTTAAAAATATTTGTATGGAATATGATATATCTGATTTAGATGCTGATGGCAAAATCGTTTTGACTGTAAAAGGACGAAAAATATGATCCAATTCCTACAAACCCAAACAACCAATTATCTTACAGAAGATATGTTTTACAATAAGTTTCTATTCTGGTTAAAGAGACTACAGCCTTTCATATTGGAATCAGGCAGACCACCAATGAAAGCAGATGGCTTTGTTAGATTGTTCAGATTGCTTTATGGTTCTGGATTAAGAGTTTCAGAAGCATTGAATCTAAAGAAACAGGACATTGACTTGAATCATAGATTGCTAACTATAACAAGGGCAAAGACAGGATATAACCAAAGAACAACCATACTACCTTATGATATTCCAATGATGGAAAAACAACTTGATCCATTATCCAAGACTGATTTTGTATTCAATGCTAATCGACATATCGTTTGGCAGTATGGCAAAGATGCAGGGAATCTTGCAGGTCTAAGCATTGGTGAAATTCAGAATAAAAAAACCATTGACGGTGTATGGAATCATCTAATGCGAAAATCTTGCAGTAAAAGAATGAGAGAACTAGGTGCATCAAGAGAACTGGCTATGGTAAAATTACGCCATGTCAATACAGGTTCGCATGACACTTATGACAGACCTGACTTGAACGCATTACTTAATTGGGAATTACAGATGTTTACAGATGTTGGAGTGATTCAATAATGAAAATAGAATTCACTCCAACAATGTCAGATTCAATGTTTGGAATCATGGTAACTTCTATAATTTTTGTATTTGTTATGGGTATTTCCCTTGGTATTATGGTAGAAGAAAATGAACAAAAAATTGAAAATTTTAACTGTGATGAATTATTAGATTTTATTAAATATAAAGAATATGCACAACCAACACAAATTGAACGTTATCTCAGTAAATGTATTTCATCTCAACAATCTCTCGACAATGTGAGTAAGAAATGAAGCAAATTATATTATCACTAATATTCTCATCAATCATAATTTCTAGTGGATATTATCTTGGTATTTTACAAGATAAAACAGTTGAACATTATCCAATGGGAATGTTAAGAGTTGGATATGTTGGTAGCGGTGGTAGTTGGGGTGAGGGTATGGGTACAGGTGATTTTTATAATGAAACTATTAATTCTGTGGTTATTAATGAAACTATTAATTCTGCGGTTACTAATGGAACTTATTATGTAATAGAGGGTGGAGTTGCACCATGACTATAATTTGTGATAATTGTGAGAAAAAAGTAGATGTTGCAGGACATTTTACATTTAATGAAACACTAACTATTGAAATTTGGAAAGGTCATTTGTGTTTAAATTGTCAGATAGATTTAGTTAATGGAAAGGGATTACATAAATTTCAAAAGGTTGATGAGAATTGATATTAGGATATGAAAACAAACCTGAATATGGTTTTTTTTGGTTTCAACGTGGAATTACATTCTATTGGACAATTAGATTTACTTTGACATTATGGTTAAATTTTCCATTTCGTTTTCATAAATGTTTATTGTGTAAAAAGAAATTTGTATGTCATAATCTTTTTCTAAAACATGGAAAAAGACATTTTCATTATCACTGTGATGATTGTTGGCTAACCAATGATGCACAAATACAAAGGGCATCACATTCTTTTTCAAATGAGAGTAAGACGTAACTCTTTTAACCATAGAAATTAAAATGAATACAGTGTTTTATTATATCATAATTGCTCTTGCCATTTCAGTATTGTTTTTTGGTTCTGCATATGCCGAACTAAAATCAGACTCACCTCAATACGGTGTGGCACTGTCTAAAAATTGTGTTACCATGCTCATTAATCACATGAAGACAAACTGCCCAACTTATGACCAGATTTTAAAAATATTTCCAGACAATACAAATCCAAAAATTTCAGGTGATTTTAAAAAGATAGACGGAATTACACAGAGGGAAAAGTCACCTGTAAAAAACAACTGGTTTTGGTATTATCACAGGAATTACACTACATTCTGGGTTGATCCACCATCTGAAGTAAGACCTAGAATAAACATGATAATAATCGAATCATCACTTCCAGAGTACAAGACAAAAGATTCTCTAAAGATGGATGATTATTCCATTTCATTTGGCAAGGATCTGTATATCGGTCCAAATTGTAAGGAATCAAGGATCACCGCTGCAAACTGGCTCATACTATTACCTGATATGCTTAACGTGGCAAAAAACAACTGTGACACATCGCTTTTAAAATGGAAAAATGGGACAGTTACCAAACAGTTTGAAAAATCATTCCAGGACAGATCAACGAGTGCCAAATATCAGGATGAAAAGTACAAACAGGATGCAAAGAAAAATTACACTAAATCCAAAATAGGCTCTAATGATAAGACAAAGAATCCTTCTGTAACTGAAGATCGTGCCGAAAAGTATAAACCAATCCAAAAGCCTCCATTCCAATATCCGAAATGAAAACCATAAAACAAGTGACAGATAATATTTTAATCATATACACACTAGCTGCCTTCTTTTCTCTCATAGTCGGAATTATTTTGGACAGTGACTTTTTGTTATTAATCGGCACTATTATTGCAGTCATGGGCGCATTGTTTGTCAATAATTACAGGACAAAACACATCATTTCTATTCTAAAACAGAATAATTTATGGATTGATGAAGTGTTTGAAAAGAAAGATCCATTAAAAGAATTATCCAAAGCAAAACATAAGGATGGGTTTGACTGATGGCAGAACTTACTGATAGGGAAAAGAAACTCGTTTACATTCACATGATCATGCACTCACCTTCTGGTCCTTATGAAAATATGCCACTTGAAGTAAGAGAGAACATGCTTGCAATATGCATGAAACTAAGAGGTATAGAATATGACCAAAGAGAGATGCTTGACTTAGGTCAGGCAGTAGTCGAGGAAAGAAAACTAATGATGCAGTCCGGCATTGGATTCTTGGATAAGAATAAGGAAGTAATGAAGCACCTGAAAGATTTCAGATTCTAAAAAATGTTTTAACCGCTTGAGGCGGTCAGTCTATTTTGTTTCGTAATCCCTTTTATAGGCCTTTACTACATGTCTTTTTACGGTTACTCTTTTTGTACCCATACCCTGTACAGACCATCAGGCTTTATTTAGTTTTTGAAACTGTACAATTATTTGACCAGCCAAGAAGAATACTTTCTATCTCCGCTTTTCGTGTCCTCTTGTGCTGTACAGCATCCTGATCAATCTTATATAGGACATTTTTCCCCAAGTCAACTGAAATTCTCAATTATTCACCCCCTCTTTTTTCCATCTAGAGTAAATTATCTCGTTTATTACCCGATGAATAACAAAGCCTGCAACTGTGCCGCCTAACAGATAGCCGAGATCGTAAAGGTTCAATAAAATGTCTCCAGCGGTTGATTTTGTAATTTTTCATCATTTCCCCACACATCCCATCCATGAATTTTTGTTCTGGCAAATAGTTCGATTCTTGGAAGATCACCTACTAATTCAATAATTCTTTTTCTAACCATGTCAGGCTTACTTGAATGATTATCTGGTATTGATTCTATAATTTGTGATATTCCAGCATCTATTCTTTTTGGTTTTCCTTTTGTTGCTATTAGACAGTATTCTGTATTTGCTCTAGTCCATCTACCCATTCCAATAAAGTTCTTACCTGTTGAGAATTTCTTTATCCATACAAACCCCACAGTTTTGTATTCAAACCCCCATGATGTAATAACTTGTTGTACTTCTTTGATATGAGTCCACGTTCCCCAGATAAATAAAATACAATCATTATCTGATACTTCTTTTACTGGAAGATTACATATTTCATCTAACCCCATTAAATCATATTTACACCCAGCACCTCTATTACCAGATAATGCTAAATCCTCATAAGTCCATGCTGGATCAGCATAGATTATCTTGTATTTTTTATCTGGAAAAGGAGTAATATTCATCTTGAACTCCTCATCATCTCATCATACCAGGTGCAAAACTCATCTGGGTTTGTTATGGCTGTTTCCTGATTGTTGATAAAACTATGACAAAGTCGAATGTATTTCTGATCTAGTTGGTACTGCTGATCTATCCCGCTTCCTATGATGTAACCACTTGATATAATGGCTACACATATCCAGATTACTAGTATGAAATTAGGTGTTATCAAAAGAATTTCACCCTCTTATTTGAACTAAAAGACATCTTCTTACTATCTGTCAAAAAATTTGATTTCTTTACCTGTACAGGCTTACTCTTTCGTCTTCTCTTGGTTTTAATCTGATGTTTCTTTTCATCAGACCAAATCTTTAATGAATTTCTTTTTGGCTTGGTAGTTGCCTTGCTGGTTAAAGCTGAATAATCAGGTTGTTTATTTTGCTTAAAACTAGATTTATTTTCTCCAAAAGAAAGATTGCTTTTATTTCCATTTCCAAAAGCAGAACCAAACTGGCTAATCATATCAGTGCCCTTTTGTATCATCCCAATACCAGATTGAAGATTTTTTCTAGTTGCCATACTGTACAGGCTCTTTCCAATCTTTAAACCGATTTCTTTTTTGGTTAATGGAAATTTATACGGTTCATTAATTTCATCAATAATTACCTGGTCAAATTTTGTCAGCCATGCTTCGACTTGCTCGTTCGTGGACTTGTCATAGTTTACCCTAGAGATAAAAAAGGTATTTTCTTGAATCTCTTTTTTTCTCCTGGCTGCAGCGATTGGTCCTATGACTTGGTTGGACTTGAAGTCCCACGTTTCAAGTGTGTCTGCGTCAAAGTCATCTGTCAATTCTTATTTTCCTTTTGTTGTGGTAACTCACAAGAAAATCTGCCATACATACATTTTATTTTTCTATGATTCCATTCTATTCTAGTGTATTTACTCATTTTAAAGCCTCAATTTCTTTCACATATTGATTTCTTTCTTCTTCAAGTTCGTTTTTTCGTCTTGACATTGATCTATAACCCTGTACAACTTCACGATAAACCTGATCGTCTCTATTTGGTTGGTCTAGTGTACCATTAAGAAATTGAATTCTTAAAGATTCATTCCTTTTAATCTCTAATTCATGTATTCGTTTAGTGATTTCAGATATTCTACTTATGGCTATTTTAAACCGTCTGTCTGCATCATTCAGACAAAGTTTTAATTCCTGGCGTTTTGTTGTCATTTTGACCTCTCGATAATACTGGCTAATTCCCATTGCAGTGTAGATATAAGCTCCATATCTGACATGGTTGAGTTATTTTTCATAAAAATTCTAAAATCTAATACAGAATCTAAGAATTTTGCACTTAATTTGTCTGTCATTTTATCATATAGTTTTTGATTCATTTTTGCACCTCATTTGAGACTTTATGTAATATTCCATGACTGGATTGAGACTTTAATTTTATTTGGTTCATATCTTCCCACCTTCAATTTCTTGATAGTGTAAGCAATTTCTACAGGTTAAGAGATTTGTTTTTTTCTGATAGTCAAAATCCAAGCATAGATCGTTTGACTTGCAGACTGAGCATATGAAATTCATGCTAGTAATTCCTCATTCCGAACATACCCTTAGTATTTGATAAAACTCTCATAGTCCTTAGATTAATGGCTTTTTGTAGTTTTATCTTATCCTCCTGGTTTACAGTTTCAGCCATTTTCTTTTCTAAAATGATGGTTGGAATATTTGCCAAGTCGGAGAGTTTAGCGGTTATGAAGTTCATGCGTACCAGCTCCGATATTCTGATTTTGTTGGATCTACTCTGTACAAGGTCTGCAGATGTTTATCTTCTGAACTTGCATAAAACACAGATCCTCTTAAATGAATTTCTCCGATTTGACATCTTTGTTTTTTGTATGGATGAAACTCTGGTGATTTTTCGATTTTTACTTTACAAGTTTTTCCATCTTTTAAAACTACTTCTGGGGCTGGTGTTATACTTTCACACATAAACCCCTCAGAGCCTTTCACAGTCTCCGATCCAATCTGCACAACTTCACAAGTTTTTCCAGTCTTTGAGATTGAAACGATTTTAAAATATTCTGTGTTTGTTTGGTCATATCCCCACGATGTATGGAATATATCTCCAACTTTAACACAGTCGTTTTTATTTTCCTCCTCTTTTATTCTGAAATACATATACTTCCAGGCGTTGTACTGTTGATCATTCCAAGATATATTCTCACCTTGTTTATGAACAGCATTGTATTCAGAGCTAATATTTTTCAATTCGTCTAAGCTCATGTTTTCAAAATCACTAGATAATAAAATTTCTAGTTCTTGAGCTCGTTGTTCATCTTTTGGCTCATATCGTCTATGAGTTAATTCGGAGTATGTCAATTTAATCGATCTCCTAATATTGGTATCTGGTGACCGCCTGCAGGTCCATTGATAGGACATACATCCTTAGCCATAAAGCTAAATGAATCGCCTACTTTACCGCAGTAACTACAGGTAAAAGTTTTCAATTCTTTATACCTCCCAGATTTTCGTACATTTGATCTAATGCTTTAACCATTTTATAAAGTCGGTTAATATCTGGTTTTGATATTTCTGAACCTTTATTTTTTATTCTTGATGCATTATCAATTAGCATACTAAGATTATTTTTAATCTCAATCTGCCATTGTTCAAATGTTAGAGTCATTAGTTCTTACCCCCCACTTTAGGAAACAACGAGGCCTCAGAGATTACAAACATCAAAGCCTTTTTTCCTGGCTGATGTGTTTTGATGTATTGAGTCAACTTGTTCTCTCCTTTATTCTATTCAATATTGCAATTTCAAAATCTATCTCGTTAGTTAGTTTTGAAATCTCTAGGTTTTTTTGTGCTTCCAAAGATGATCTTTTATTTAATAAATCACAGATCAAGTTTTCTTTTTCACTAATACCTTTTTGTTTGAGTGTTTTGGTATTCATGCTTATCATAAACGACACTTACTTAATAGTGTTTATCAAAAACGACTTTCGTACATGATAATTTAGGCGTGTCATTGATTAACATCGATGATTATCATTGTATAATTATACCATTTAAAATATTTTAATTTTTGGCTCTAGTTTTTTATAATGTTCTTGCAGTTCTTTTGGTTCTAATCTTACATATTTTAAATATGAATGCCCGATCATTTGTTCTGCAAAATCCTGATTAATCTTACCTGCTTGTGTTCTAAAGAAGGACCTAAACGAATGAAGCGTTATTTTATGCACCACTGATCCATCATATCTTTCAACTAGCTTTAATCTTTCTCTTAATCTGTGAAAGTAACTGGCCTCATTGTGATATTCTCTTTTTTCCCAAAACTCAGAGCTTGCCTTATCAATTGCTTTGATAGCTTCATTTGAGATAAACGTTATTCGTTCCGCTTGCGTTTTTGTGAGTTTACCCATTATGCTTATCTTACCTGTAGTCAAATCAAAATTTTCTTGGTCTGTATTTAGAAACTCACTAATACGCATCCCAGAGCTTGATAACACGATATATTCCGCACGTCTCAGATTATCCGCACCTAGGCAAAGCTCTTTGATAATATCTTTTGTTAGTGGTTCACGATTTCTCTTTATTATTTTTGGCATTTTTATAAACATCTTGGCATCTTCTGAGTAAATCTTTATTCCATGAACGAATCTAAGGTATGACTTCCAAAAGTTATAATACATTTTCACTGATGCTGGATCAATCTGTTTTGAGATATGATTAACTAAATCTGATAGTTTGTGGTATTTGTTATCATTGTCTTGTTTCATTGAATCAATCCAGGTTAATTCATTTTGATTTGTATCTTTGAGGTATCTATTCAAAGACTTGTAAGAGTCTAATGCAGCCTCTTTTGTCTTTTCTATCTTGTAATTATTGATCCAGTCCTGATAATTCAATAAATTACCTTGACATTATAAAATTTAAAGATGTTGTGCCTGTACAGGCTTTATTGACATAAACTAATTGATAAAATATCACTCTCATTGTAATAAGTAATATTTCCATTAATCATTATGCCTATTTGTTTAGGTCCATTTTTATTTGGTAAAATGATTTTAACCAAACCCTCCCATATACCAAAGTTATTTTGAACTTTAACTTTCATACCTTTTTTTAAAGTCATTTAATACGTCTCCTTAGATTCTTTTGGTTATAGTAATCTCTAACATAATCAGGCCCTAACTCAATGGCTTTTAACTCTGGATCTAAATTCATCCTATGATAAGCCTTTCTTATTGATGCTGCAGTTTTTGGCTTGCCTGGATTTTCTATTAATTCATGTCCTGATTTATCCATTGACTCAAAACGTGTTATCAATTCCCTTGCGTTTTTGTATAATGATTCTTGATCATTGATCATCATTTGGCTCAATTTGTTAAAGCCTCCAATCTTATTTTGGCATAATTTTCATTATATTTTTGTGTCATTTTATAATCTGCGTATGCTTGATCTAGATTAAATTTTTTCATTGCTAATGAGCCGTTTTTGATACAAGAAATTTTCCAACTCTTAGCGATTTCTTTTTGCATGTTGCTTAATGTTTTAGACATGCTTATCATAAACGACTCTAGTATAAGAGCAATACGTTAAGGTAATATACTTCATTTTTGAGGTTTACGCCTGAGATTAAAATATTTTAATTATTCAATCATTATTCAGGAACACTTTCAATTTTGATTTTTACTTTGTTTAATTCTGTTTGTATCATGGCAGTAATCGCATATGGAGACTGTAACAAATATTCGATCATTGCATCAATCAAGTTTGAATAAGAACATGGGAAGATAACCATTTGCTTTATTCGGTCCATATTATCAATATCCAGGTTAAAGGTATAATTTTTTTTCATGCTTGAATATAGTATAGAATTTACTTAAAGATTTTGTATAACATGGCCTGATTATTTCCAGATCATTGAATGTAACTATGTTTAATTGTTAAAGTCCTTGCAAGTTTGCAGCATAAATCAGGCTTAACTTGATCTATTTCGTGCCTGAATCATGCCTGATTAACTACTTCTTAGCACATAGTAACCTAATTATTATTAGGTTAGCATAGTTAGGCATGAATTAGGGCTTATCAAATAGACACGAATCAAAGTATATACTTTGATTCTACTAAATACCCCATCTACTACTATATCATTTGATTAAGTCATGACTCTATTATTCAGATTAGTACACAAACAAGAAATTCCGCCAGGAATTAGATTTTTAAAATTTGAAAAAAAATTAAAGATTTTAAAAGTTTTTAAATTAATAAGCAAAAGGCTCTACAGGTTATAATATTGCAAGCAAAACTTCCTGATGTCAATGCTGGCATAGTGCTGTACAGATCAAAGGCAGTGATAGCAATGACCTGTTGTGATTATGGCATGGCAGTAATATCACTATCTTCAATCATTGCTTTATTGCCAGAGGATTACAAAGTTAAAATATCTAGTGAAAGATACAATGAAATAATGAGTGATAGAAAATCAATCACTTGTGAGTTCTGTGTCTCACCTGAAATTATCATGGAAGATGATAAACAAGTATTAACAGGAAATGAGATTCCTACTGAATGTATATTATCTGATGTAAAGCAGTATGACCTGGAAATGGATGGGTTGAATCAAATCCTAGTTGGGAAAACATCACAAAGAGTCTGGATCTGTACAAAGTGCGGAAAGTTAAATGATATGGATGTATCAAAAATCAAAATTAGACGATATGAGGAACCATATTATTTTGGCATCATCCCCTACCCGCCTGTACAGCAAAGAGGAGTAAGCGGAAGAAATACTTTTCATGGTAAATTTGAAGTATGGTTTGCCATTGCAATAAAAGAAATCGAAAACAAGATAGGATTGTATAGAGCTGAATATGCTGCACAGCAAGAAGAAGCAGAAAAGTTTGATGAGGACAAATACAAGGATTGAGTGTAATCTATGAATCTTACAAACCAACAAGTAAGAAAAACAAATCAAATGTTCCAATTACTCTAAAGTGGAATAATATTTCCATGATAAGGAACCATTCCATTAATGCCTGTGCAAGGGAACTGTTACAGGCCAACGTATCAAACGAAGTGGTTAAAGTAAATCTGATAGGACCACCATCTACAGGTAAGACAACACTTGCAAAAACACTAGCTCATTTGGTACACTCTCTTTCAAAGAATCCTTACGCTGTCAAGATTTTCAAACGAGATGATTTAATGAATATGGAAGAAACTTTGTCAAAATTACCACCGATGAACCATGTATTAGTTTTTGATGATGTATCTTGGCTCTCTGCAGGGAATAGTAAGCAAAAGATTGATCAAGTTCAAAAGACATTTTCAGAGATTAGACATTTACCAGGAGGTCAGGATGTCAAGATAATAATCATGTTTAACTTTCATTATAATTTGGCAATTGCCAAGCATTTGAGACAAGCAGACTTTTTTATCTATACTGATATTGGATCATCAGAGCTTGAAAATACAGAAAAGTTAGTTGGTGCAAAATACAGAGATAAACTATTTGAATTAAAGAAAATAAGAAATGAAATCAAGGCCACTTCAAAAGAGGCAACAGACAGCACCCCTGAATATCATGGTACTTTCTCACACAGAATACCAGGCAAAGGAAATGTCAGATTTACTTACCAGCATAGAAATCCATTTGCACCGGCTCTTTGGTGGAATGGGGATAGTTTAAGGCATATTGTTTTTCCTCAAAGGGAATGGATATTACCAATATGCGCAACCTGTACAGGTTCAATAGAAGCAACTGCTGAAGGACAGGTAGATTTACAGAAATTCAAAAGTGAGATTGTGAAAAGATATGGCACTGGAACTGTAAAATCAGCACTCAAATTGAAATTATACCAACATGGAATAAACACTTGGCCACCATCAGTCAAGAACTGTATGGGTTGGATAGAACAATATATGAATCATAAATTATTCAATTTAGTTGCACTGGCAGAAGAATTTGGATTAGAGGATAAACCAACCAAAGTACGCAAAAAACTCCCCGATGACATCTTACACCCAAAGGAGTCCGTACAGCCATGATCTGCATGTCCTGTCTTAATCCATGTGATTACGTCCTTAACGACAAAGGCACTCTGATCTGCCAAAACTGTTATCATAAAATCTACAACAAGAAAAAATACATTAACCAGAATATACAAGAGGAACAAGTGAGTTTTGAAGCATTGAAAAGGAAGTGGGAGAAATAATGGATCTCCTAGACATTAGGTTTTACTTGCAAGACAAACTACGATTTCACATCTGGTATCTGTATATTTGGTATGGCTTGGTTGTCCTTGCTTCCTTGACGTTACTGGCAAAAGGTTTCTCTTTAAAGTTTGTTTTGGGTGCTGCACTGATTGATATGGCAATACCTACAGTGATTTATTTGGTATGGAACAAATCATGGAAGAAAGACAAAACCAGCACATTATAGATTATCTGCACAGGAAATATTTTAAGGATAAAAGACGATTCGCTAAAACTTAGTTACCTTGGCGATCATCATGATCATTACCACCTAGAAATCCCATTCTACCAGCCTCTTTCATATCACCTTTGAATGTTTTAGTAACTTCCATATGCTGTCTATTCATCAAGAACATTAAGTTAGTTTGTGAGTTGTCCTTATCTCTGATTGTTTCGGAACTCTTTGCATCAATGGAATACTTTATCGCAGCCACATATCCCATGATTTGAGTTTCCATTACTGCTGCACGTTCAGCACACATTGAATATTTTAAATTTCTTGCTAGGTTTTCCAACTTGCATACCTTGTATGCCAGTCTTGCAAATATTGGGTGATTGACCATTTGTGTTTTCCACCACAGACTCCAATTGTCAGGAACCATAGTTTGTACAATTTGACCGTTATCATCCTGTGAGGTTACTACTCTTTCTACAGACTGCATGATCATATCTATTGCATCATTTGGTTTTGGTGGACCTTGCTGTAACACGACTTGATTTGAGAATCAAGGCTTTTATACTTTTAATTAAAATATAATCATAACATGGGATTCAGCAAGGCATACTATAGGAAAAAAGCCAAGGAAAATTATGAAAATAACAAGGAATTAAGCCGATTATACCACTCTGGAGAGACTGAGCCAGGGGAGTCATTTAGCCAATTTAGACGTAGGCGTAAAAGCAATTTTATTTCATAAAACTTTCTCTGCATTTTGCTGTCTGTTTTTCAAGTTTAACCAAAGTTGTATTATACCAAATCATAAAGTCTTTGGTGTACGTTTTGCTTAATTTTTCGGTTGGTGGGGATGGAATTTCAATTCTTAGATATTTAGGCAAAATATCATTCCATATCTCAAAATCCTTCTTGGTTACAGGTCTTTTCTTGGTTTTACCGATTTTCATAACAATCCACACATACAGAATGTTTAACAAAAGGATGATCGATATTTTCGACTAATATGGTTCTATCAGAGAATTTATTACAACACATACATTGAATCATACAAAATTAATATTTTAGAACTTAATAAAACAAGTTGGTAGGTAAATCCTTTTAAACCTAGAATATTCAAAGTATATACATTGGGATTCGGAATATTTGATGGTAAAAACGTCTATAACTATAAAGGAATAACTGCAGAAATTACAGATTCAGGAAATAACAAATGGTTCGTACCAATAAAATATATTTTAGGTGATTACTTTGTCACTCTAATCAACAACCAAACTTATGTCTTTAAAATTGTTGGAAGCAGAATTAAAAATAGTAAACGAAAAGGTGCAATGACTTTTCAAACACTGGATTACAACACTGAGCATTACATGCCAGTTTCAGGTGATGTCAAAGAACTTGAGATGGTACTATTAAAAAACAAACTTCCACCTGTAAATGGAAAATTACATGGAATTATGAAAATTTTAGGAAGAACAGAAAAGGAACCATTCGTGGCACACGATCTAATTGAATTAATTGAAAAGTTATCCAATAGTAAGAACAAGTATCAAAAGGAAGTTGCAGAACTGTTAAACTATTTTGGCTCTCTTTCCATTGATAAGATAGTTACCCCATTAGGGAGAATATCAGAGTTTATAGAGACTGACCTCAAGGCCACTGATGCCAAAGTAATTGGTGATGTATTTGTTGAAGCTGTAGAGATTGACAAAGATCACAAATCAGTTACCAATGTGCCAGTCAGTGTGAAAAAGTCTTACCTTGTTATGATATTGATATTTTTGGTAATTGGTGCGGTTTTAGGACTGTTATACTTTGCATATGAGGCAGGTCGTTTTGACAATATCGGTGTATCAATCCCTGGAATCGGAAGCGGTGGTAGTGGTGATTATTCCAAGGAATCACTAATGAAGCGGTACCCATCAGGTGCATCATTAAGAGCAGCAATTGATTCAGGTGCTTTGGACTATAACAAACTGCCAAAAGATGTAAAGGTAATTGTGGACAAGGTTCCATCACCACAGTTGGTAGTTACGCCTTGATGAGAAAAGAATCTAAAATCATCATTCTTGTTTTGGCACTTGGAATTCTAGGTATTATAGGATATACAGTGGGAATGAATATTGAAGATAAAAAATATCCAATCAAGGAATTATTGGTAAAATATCCATTAATCTCTGACTTGAAAAGAGCAGTTGTTTCAGGTGAGTTGGATTATGACAAACTTCCTGTAGGTGCAAAAGAAGCACTTGATAAATATGATTCTTTTGAAAAAGATGATACTAGAATAATAAAGGAGTTAAGTTCATGACCTTTCTAAAACCATATGATTCAGTTCATAAAATTGTCTCATTACCACGATGGCAAAGAGACTGGTATGTGAATAACCCCACTGTAAAGTTTTCATCTCTTATTCAGGAAGAAATTACTTTACCTTTAATTCAAAAAAGAGATATTGATTATTACGTCAAGTTTATGACGAAAAAATAAATGCCTTTCAAAGATCCTGAGAAATGCCTCAAAGTATATACAAATACATATTCAGAATAATATTAAATACTAAAATTAAGAGTTTACATTATCTTGGAAAGCAACAACATCATGGGCCTTGTGGCAGCATTTATTGGAGTCGCAATAATCATTGCCATAGGAGCTCAAATACTTGGTAACAGTGTTTCTGACTGTACCACGTTCCCGGATTATAACGCAACAGCAAACGCTGTCCAAACCGGATGGGCTTTGCAATGTGAAGATATTAACGACAGTACACAAAGTGCATTTGCACTATTGATAATTGTCTTAATTGTCATTGCAGCAGTTATAATTCTCTCAGTTGTAAAGATGTTATAGTCTTACAACTAACACCCCTTTTTTTATTTTTTATTCAAAACAAAGTATATACTTGTATAGATTAAGTCAAATGTTAAATACTAAAATTAAGAGTTTACATTATCTTGGAAAGCAACAACATCATGGGTTTAGTAGCCGCATTTATTGGTGTGTCTATTATTATCGCAATAGGAGCCCAAATACTTGGTAATTCAGTATCAGACTGTACAGACTTTCCCGACTATTCATTAAATGTGGTATCAACAGTTACAGTAGGCACTGCTGGTAACTATACAACAGCGCCAACCGCCTCATTTACAGGAGGTAGTGGTGAAGGTGCAACAGCAACAGTTCAAACTGCAGCAACAGGTGGAGGTAAATTAACCGTCTCTGGTGTCACAGTTACAGATGGTGGAACTGGTTATTTGACAGCACCGACAGTTGTATTTACTGGTGGAACACCAAACCCAGTAGCAGTTGCAACAGCAATACTTGCCACTGATAGTACCCAGGAAGGATGGGCTGGTCAATGTGAGGATGTAAACACCCAAACACAAACAGCCTTTGCATTACTAATCATAGTTTTGATAGTAATTGCAGCAGTCATCATACTCAGTGTAGTTAAGATGTTATAGATTCTTAACTCAACCCCTCTTTTTTCTTAAATAGTATAATCAAATTAATTCATCAGTGAAAAGAGTTAAAGTAATTTTTCTTTTGGTATTTATCATTATTTTCTCAATTGTACTGTTTGTTACATATTCACAGTATGTCAAAAAGTGGCCATCAAAAGAGATCCTCGATGAAGGTGTTTTATTGATTTATCCAAAAATGACAGAAATTGCATACGCAAAAGATTCATTCTATGATTATTATTTTGGCAGATGTGATGAGAGTTGCCTGACAAAATCACTTGATACAAACTCACCTGTAAGGTATGTCCTAGGTAAAAATGGGTTTGACATTCTGGCTCATAATTACAACTCTATAGATGATCTTCATCTTGATTCTATTAATTTGAGAAACTATCACACGATCATACTATTTCATAACGAATATGTCACACAGTCAGTATTTGATAAAATTACCAATTTTTCAAATGTTGTTTATCTTTATCCAAACGCCCTGTATGCCCTAGTTGATGTTGATTATCATGCTGGAACAATGACTTTAATTAAAGGTCATGGCTACCCATCACCTGAATTAGGTAATGGTTTTAACTGGAAAGATGATAATTCTAGGCAAGAAATAGACTGTAAGATTGGAGAGTGGAAATTTAACAAAGTTTCAAATGGAATCATGCTTGACTGCTATCCTGAACAAATAATGAGAAATGACACATCATTGAAAAATTATATTGATAAATACGTCAAAGAGCATAAACTTAACTAATCCAAGATGTTAATCAAATCATTGAATTACAAATGGTTTCTGCTGTTATTGCCATTGTTGGTAAGTTCTGTAGAACCGGCATTTGCTCAGATTCCAATTACCATTAACAGTACGACACCATGCTTTCTAAACCAGACAGCCGGAATGGATTTATGGAAAAATTGTGGTGCTGATGATGACTGGCTTTCATTCGCATTATTACCCTTTGAATGGATTACAGGTGGCTACTTTTCTGCTTTATTGGTTTCATTGTTTATCCTGATGATTTGGTTAAAATATCATCAGATAGTTTATTGTTTTGTTGTCGGACTTGTATTCTTGCCAATATCATTCCAATTTTTCCCAACTGCGTTTTGGGCTGGCGTGATCATCTTTGTTGTCTTGGGATTAGCTGGTGGAATCTTTTACATGTTAAATAGGCAGACATAATGAAAACTATTATACTAAGAGGTATCATTTAAAATATGTCTTCTTTAGTTTTCTTGGGATTCAGCATAGTTATATTTTTCATTACCGCTGGAATTATGTTTACACTTGTGCCGATTATTTTGGGAACTGTGTGGACTGCAACAAACCAGACCAACATGCCAATCGCTGATGCAGGGTGGCAGCAGACATATAATGATACCACAGGCCAGTTACAGTATATCATCCCATTAATTCCGACTTTATTTATTGCGATTTCGGTGATTAAGATATTTATGGTAGCTTCTGTGAGAGGTCGTGATTAATAAGCATGAAAATTATTTTTTTTTTACTTCCAATTTTAGTTATTGGAGTAGTTCCATTTTCATTTGCTGAAAAAGGATTAAATTATGATGATATTATTTTATCAGCAAATTCAGATGGTACAGAAACACGACAATGGACATCTGCACCCGAAAGAATATTATCTGATGGAGAATATATTGACTTTAGATTTATCAATGGTGCAAACTTTCTTTCAGTAGAGACAGGACACGGATCTATCAAACTTGATAAAAATACTTGTTCTTTCAGTTTTTACAAAAAGGGAATCATCTCAGGACAACCATTATTTATCGATAGTATTGTGCCAAAAATGGCAAATAATGGAACCGAAACATGGAATGAATTAACACAAATATCAAACGCATCATGTGAAACTTTTGGTAATGAAAATCAATTAGTAGCAAAAAAATATGCAGCAGGTATTGGTTTTATCGAATACAAATACATCAATACGGGCATAGCCTGGAAAACACAGTTAGAGGCAACCAACATAAGTTCACAGATTGACAAAAAATTCGGATTTACACAAACAATCGATTTAAACCGTGATGTGATTGATTACGGCGGATCTGAAAAAAACCTTGATGATTATGCAAATACAACCTTTGGCAGAACATGGTTAGAATCAAACAACGGCAAAATAATAAATTTGCTAAACGATGTATATTTTGATCTTGATCTTGGCTTTGATAATTTAAAATCTATTGCAGTATATGACACAGGATTAAACAAATCAAAATTATCTTTTAATTATCTGAATAATGCCAAAATCATTTTGCCTAACGAAACTCTGATAATTGATCCAACTTTTAGTTATACGGCTGGAACCGTATATGATCTTCAACATACAGGAGCCGGATGTATTACATCATACATGACAAACGGCGGAACTCAGGCAGTTGGTAGGGATGGAAGCGGATGTTATGTTTTGGGTGTTTATTGGGATATAACAACAATTCCCGACACGGCAACCCCAACACAAACTAATATCAGATATGATGTAACAGGATCAAACGGGGCAGGTGTTAATTGCGAATGGAATAGTATCGAGGGTAATTTATCAACACAAACAACACAGCAAAGATACGATGATGCAGTAGATGGAACCACTTTTGTTTCAGGATCTACACAATGCAATTCAATAGCAAATAACAAAGTTTTAACTTTAGGTTCTACTGCAAATACTGATTTAAAAAATGAATTATCCGTCGATAATGAATGGGGGATCGGTATTGAACCATCTTCATTTTCAAGCACTGATTATCTTCTATTTACAGGTGGAACCATTGAGTTAGAAGTAACATATATCACAACACGACAGCCTTATGCCGTAACTGATCTTACATCAACATCAATAGGATCAACATCAGTTGATCTTGATTGGACAACACCTTACGCAGGTGGTGGAGGACAAACTATTATCGGTTATCAAATAAACGTTACAACTCCACAGACAAGTAACCCACTAGTATTTTTAAATAATACAGGTACAACAACCTCGGCTTATACTGCAAGTGGCTTGACAATTGGTACCGCTTATTCAGCCAGAGTTACAGCATGGACAAACGTTACATCTGGTCATCCATTGAATAATGCAACAGGTAACGTCTATAATTTTACAACTGCAATGCCTCAACTTGTTGGTCATGCACCCGTACTATCATTGGTAGATGACTGTTATCACACCTGTACAACACAGCTTAATCTTGAATGGACTGCAAGCACTTTGAATAATCTTAGAGGATATAAGATAGAAAGAGAAAATCCATTCGGATCTAATATCTGGGCTACTTTGGTTGGTAATACTACAACCACCGCATTATTTTACAATAATACCGGCTTGAGTACAAGTGTACTTTATAATTACAGAATTTATGGATTAAATTCCACAGGACAATCAACTGTATCTAACACTTATGAAATGACTACTCATAAACTACCTAATGCTGTCAATCCTTTGACAGCCAGTGCCAACGAGTTTACTGATGTGGATTTAACTTGGACAGCACCAATACATCATTCGCCAGGAATCATAAATTATCAAATAAACTACACGACTCCTTATGGATTACCTCAGACAATATGGAGTCATCCAGTATCAAACACTCCATCTGCAACAGTCACAGGTCTTACTATCGGAAATGACTACTCTTTTAGAGTGACAGCAATTACAATACATGGTATGAACTCAAGCGGTGCTATGATCGCAAATTCTACCACATCCACTGTTTTTGAACTAGGCAACTTGCCTGATCCAGATACGACAAACTTGGATGATTTTAAGATATTTTTTACAAGAACTAACACAAACGCAACTTCAATATTATTAGATGTGACTTATCCGGCATCATATGCTCTGAGTTGTAACATATTTCAAAAATTGGCAGCCACTAATCAGACTTACACCGGACTAACTGAGACACCTGTTGTTGGTCCCGGTGCTGATGTGAATAATGTGGTTTCCAGTTTTAGATTCAATGGACCAAATGATGAGATTATTCATGTCATTTGTACTGATTTACTAACAGGTGATGAGGCGTATTACATCATTACAATAACAGACTTTGAATTATTAGATCAAATTGCAAATTTCAGAAACGGAACTTATGGAACTACTGGAAAGATTGGAGGGCTTGATCTTATTACATTATTCATTATAATAATTGGTATGATTGGATTTAACAGAGTCAATCCAATAGCAGGCGTAGCCTTTTCAGTTATTACAATAGGAATAGCAGCGTTCTTTGAGATTATAGCATTTTACCAGATCATGTTCCCAGCAGTTGCAATGGTAGTATTGTGGGCTTATACAAGAACGAGGCAGCATGACTAATGAGAAAGGAGTGGAAGTCTTATCATAGATAAGTCTATTCTGGTTATTTTGTTTATGTATGGTTTATCCATTGCATATCTTACCACTGAATATATGATCGTGGATGTATTTCATCTGACAGTTACAAATCTTGATGGAACTGTACTGACTGGTGCATCCGTATCGGGTTGGATGAAACTATCTGATTTGAACAGCAATACAGCAGATATTATCAATGGTACTTACACACCGGTAAACGCAACAACGTTTTATGACAAGGTAGAAACCTCAGTGACAGCCGGTGCTGCAGTTGCTTGGACATTTATCCAAATACTGACTGGTTTGTACATTCTAAATTTGATTTATTTCTTTGGTATACCATTGCCATTTGTTGTTGGATTTGGAATACTCTATGTGATACTTTTGGCTAGGACTGTGATCGCGCTTGTGAGGGGTGTTTGATAAGCATGGACAAAAGCTCAATTATTAGAGACTGGACAAATTATTATATCACAAGTGAAGAACTGGAATTTTACTTGAAACATTATCAGGTTCTAATAATAAACTAAAAATCAAACTCTTTCTTACAGTTGTGACACTTGAATCCGTTATAATTAAACTGTCCTAACGAAAGGTAGAGTTCTGTGTATTTTGAACCGCAATAACAACAGTCCATGAATATCCATATTCTTTTCTTTGAATAATTTGTGATCATGGCATCTTTATGTAAAACGAACATATCTTTGCACTTGTATCATATTATTTATCACTCTGAACATAAAAAATATATTGTGTCCATAAAATAGCAGTAGCACCACCATCGGTTTCTCCTGTTGAATCTGCATACATTTGAGTTGTAGTTGCAGGTATTTCCGTAGTCCAACAGGTTTGACTTTCATTTATAGAGCCACACCAAGTAACACCTGAATCAACAGTTGATATGATAATACGATAAACAGTTCCAGCAGTTTCGGTTACACCTGTTGAAACATAATCAGTAGTTGCATCACCGTCATTTCTGCACCATTGAAGTAATGTGTCTGTAGTTCTTACACAAAGTCCAACACCTGAAAGATTATCAAGAATTGTTTCAGCATTGTTTGGTAAATGAGTTGCAGAATTTACAAAGCCAACATATACACGATTAGTAGTTATTTTATTCCATTCTACTTTAGAATACATATACGCATTTTGATCGCCTCTGAAATTATTGAAATTAGTACCTGAGCAATGAATCCCACCATTGATGCCATCAGTTACAGCAGTAGTTGATAATATGGCATTTGAATTATCAGTAGTATCATAAACATAAGTTGCAGTTGCCAAGATAGAGCATCCTGTCAACAAGCCTTGAAGGCTTGTTGACGCTGAACGTGGGATTAATTCACCCCATTTTTTTGGTGGCAATGGTATTCCACCTGATCCTGAACCTGTTGAATCAGTTGTACATATCACGTTTCCTGTTGAATTATCAATACTAGAAACCTTATCAGTTCCAGAACAAGTTTTTAGATTGACTGAAAATACTTTTGTAGTAACTGCACCTGTTACATTATTTATTGAATTTACAAAAGTATCACCACCATTTGCAGATACAGTATTGACACTAAACTGGTTTGTTGTTATTGCACCTGTCTGATTGTTAATCCCAGTAACAAAAATATCATTAGATGCTGACTGGGTGTTTATCGAAAATATCTTATCAATCCATTGTGAACCTACATAGTACAAAACTGACAAAGGGGTTGGACTGGTAATAGTTACATCACCACCATCACCCAATACTGTCATGTTGCCAGAGCCGGTTGGAGTTGAGCAAGTTATTGCACCGGTTTGATTATTTACATCAGATACAAATTGTCCGGCAGAACAGGTCTTTGAATTTAGTTTGAATATTTGATCAATCCAGTTTACACCATTATAATATAAAATACTGAATATACTTGGGGATGTTAAGACAACGTCACCGGCATCATTCAGATTTGTTACATTGCCACCACTTGCTGTAGATGTGTATGAAATTCTAACATCTGTGGAATTACTTGAACATGATAGATCACCAGCACAAAAAATTCCACGAAAAGGAAGATCAACGCCAAGTTTTGGGAGGACTAGAGAATAACCAACACCTGAACTTGATGCTGTATTTACTTCCCCACCTGCACCAGTATCATCAGCAGCACAAGCCCAAATAGCAGAAGCATTTGCCTTTAATATTTGTCCGGCAGCACATCCTGAAGATGTTACATTTCCAATATCATGTATTGAAACTACATTCCCTGGTGGTGTTGGTGGCTGATACACTGGCTGAAATCCAGAATTATATGCGGAAACACTAATTATTGGAACTAGAATAAATACTAAAAGTAAAATTAAAAAAAAATATTGTTTTACCATATCATCTCACCGTCATTAGAGAGAGTAATTTTACAATAACAAAAACCACCATGATTAATCCAAACATAACATGCAAAGTACCCCACATTGAATTTAATAGCTCTACTGAGTTAATGGTGGTTACAGTTTCATCAACTGTGCTATTCAATACAACTATGGCATTTACATTATTTAGCACCTCATAAATTGAGGTATTATTTGTAGTTACGATACTGTCATTAATAATTACAGTCGGGCTGGCAAGGGCAAGTACGAACATACAAACTATACCTGGCATGATATAGACTGATTTGACTAGGCTCTGAGAAGATGTAGCCATCTCGGCTTTCATTACAGTTGATATGATTAACATCAAAAGACTTGAATAGGCAACGATTCCATAAACTAAGAACTCGAGTGATGAGAACTCCAATACTAATTTATTCAACTTGTTGCTTTAATAAGTTACTATGTCACTTGACAGGCGAGTACCAGAACAGGATTCCGCCCAAAATGAGGAACTAACAAGGAGAGCAAAGGAGAAACGGGATAAAGAAAATTATGACGCTGCTGTCAGAGAAAATGAAAGACAGAATGCTGAAATTGACAAACAGAACGCAGCAAATGAGGCAAAGTATCAAAAGGATCTAGCAGATTACAATGCTTTGATAAATGTAAAATCAGAAACACAAAAGATCAAAGATGAATATGCAAGGCAGATAAATGAGACAAATCTCGAAAACGAAAGAATCAAGGCTGAAATCCGATCAAGGGAATCAGCAATAAACATCAGATATGGCACATATTCATCTTCTGTAAAAGAGGGGATTAGTGATCAGGAAAGAAAGACAAGTGAAAAGATGGCAGAAATAAAAAGAAACGAGCAGAGAAGCCTGAATGTGCAATCATTGCGTGAAAGTGGACAGGTTTTGACAAAAGGTGCATGGAACACATTTAACAAGACAGACGGACAGGTGTCCCTGACAACCCTTAATCAAAATTATTTATTATCTCAAGAATCTCAAGCCGAAGCATCAAGGAGAAATGCAATTCAAAATGCCGGATTTATTCATTCGGGAGTAAAGCAGACAAGGGAACAATCAAAATTACCATATGTCCAACCAGTGACACAATCAAAGAGTCCTCTTTACACACCACAGATGCAAGAAAGAGTTTCAGCAATAAAACCAACTGCAATTCCAAAAGGAACCATATATCCAACAAAACCTACACTTGCTCAGAAACAAACAGGTACGCTGACAAATGTAAACACTGGACAGTATATTGATAATTTTAACAAGCCTCAAACAAATATAGTTGCAAACCCAAGGGCTTTGGTAGCCGGATTGAAAAGGCAAGTTGCACCGGAAGGGACACCGATAAAATCTCCGATAATTATAGGTGAAACAAAAAAGACCAGAGTTGAAAATACTTTATTCACCGGAGACTGGAATGGTCAGCAAACAAAAAAGACCAGATTGGCAGATCCAAAAATTGATGCAATGATTGGTGCTTATGGATATGATAAAACCAATCAAATCATTGGAAATTATAACAGGATAATTGACAGTAATAATTTACTGATAAAAGAAGATAATAGAAAAAATAGAAATGAGTATTTTGATTTTAGACGACAGCAAGTGAGGGAAGATAAATATTTTAAAAGTCCTAAAGCACAAGGTCCACCAAAGCCAAAATATGAGACAGTTATTGCAGCACCAACCTTAAATGAACTTGTGATTAGTAATAATCAAACACCTGAAAACATATTCATACAAAATAAATATTCTGAACTTGATAAACTTTCTGCTAAACTAAACAAAGAGGTAACGTCTGATGATGAAAGAAAGTTAGTGCAAGTTGGTGCTGAAGCCGGTAAGGGTGGACTTTCAATACTTGCAAGTATTCAGAATTTTGGAGAGCAGACAGTAAGACCTGCCATAACTGGAAAACCACCAACAAACCCACCGATTATACTATCCAGTGAACCTACAAGCTCACAGTTATTTCCAATAGGGGAAGGGTGGAAATTAAAAACACCTGGTGAATTATTGTCAACTGCAAAACAACAATATCAAAAATATGGACCAGCCACTTTTGTTGGTGACGTTCTTCCTACTTATGGAGTGGGTGCTGAATCACTGTTAAGGGGAGGGGTTGCACTTGCCAAGGCATCACCTATATTAGCTATTGTGGGTGGGCGACAGTTGATAAAACAGGGTTCAAAAATTGGTGTGAAAACTTTACCATATGTACCTCAAAAAATAAAAAACTTTGGTGGTAAAATATCTAATGTCATTCCATCAGGTAAGATAAAAAACTTTGCAGAAAGACATCCATTAGTTTCACCAAGAACATATTTTGATCTGCGAGTTGTAAAAAAATACACCAAAGAAAATTATCCTGATTACAAAAACATTTCTATAGTAAAAGAAAAAGGACAGAGGATATACACTACATCAGGAGGGGTGGAGGAAAAAAGACCTAATCTACCATACAAACCAGTTGAAGAGCAGTTGAAACCTTCAACAAAGACAATGAATGAACCAATAATTACAAATGCACCAAGAAAACAAAGAATTTCAAACTTGGACAAGCAGGGCGACCTTTTATTCAGTATTGAATTTAAAAAAGGATTCAAAGTAAAAAATGGAAATATAATATTGATGGAAAAATCTGGTAGTATCATACAAAGACCAAGATTGCCACAATTGGCAAAAAAAGCAAAAGAACCTAAAATGACAATTTTGGTAAAAAAAGAGGTAATTCCAAGAAAAAAACCAAGCCAAAGAAAAGAAAATATAACTTCAATACCAAATGATCTTTATCAATATCTAAAAGATAAGGCAAACAAATCATTAAGACAACCAAATAAACCAAAGCCTAAGCCTGTAAGAATAGTAAAGTTAGATTGGCTTACAGAATATTCACAACCAGAAAAGAGCATGCAGTATGCCAAGACAAAAAGAGTAACTGTAACAAGCGCCGATCCAGATTTTGAAAAATCCGCCCTTACACTTGGAATGAAAAGATATGGTGTAAGTTCGTTTGTAAAGGAATCTCCAAGTCAAAGATTTATGATGAAATTAGAACAGTCCAAAAAATCAGGATTACTTATAGAGACAGCACAAAGCAAAGAAGGACCATTACAGTTATTCAGAATCAATAAACAAAAATCAATTACAACAGGTAAGAAACAAATCATAATACCTGACAAAACAAAAGGTGCAAAGAAAATCACAGTAAAAAATGAATTGACACAGTTTGACTTTGTTGGTGAAAAGATAGTATTGGGTAGGTTTTATGAAGCAAAAGGTGGGTTGGGAAAATCAGAGTTTGTCAAGGATGTTACAAAAAATAAACAATTAATTCCAGTTGGTTCCAAAGATTTGGAAAGAAAATTAGGTGGTGCTGATATAAATAAAAACTTTGGATTGGAAGGTGTTGAGCCAAGAATTAAAGAAACTAGAAAATTGACCTTTCGAAGTGCATATCCTACTGATGTTTGGATAGAAGAATCAAAAGCAATTGGTAGTGGTAGGGGAATCTCATTACAGACTCAAAGAACCATAATAAATCCTGAAAAGCCAGCACCAAAAATCAATACACCAACAAAGATAGATTATCTTAGTGCTGCATCAACTTACAAGCCTTTAACTGAAGCAAGTGGTTCAGGTGGTAGTTTTGATGTTGAGGAAGAAGTTGTAAGATACCCAAGTTTTAACAGGGTGAACAAATTGGAATATAATGTAATTCCAAAAATTGCTTTACTGTCTTTTACTGGCCAAAGGGGTGAGGTAAGAGTGGCAACAAAACAAGTTTCAAGTACAGCACAAAAACAGGAATCAGCATTGAAAAGTGTACTGGATAATGCCTTGACCACAAAACAAAAAACAAGACAGAAAACAGAACAAGTGCAAAAACTAAAAAATCCACTTGCTGAAAAATTTGGATTTAGACCTGTATTAATCACTGGCGCAATAATACTGACTAAAAGTACTCCAACGCAGGCTCAGTCTCCTATACAGGCTTTGAAACAACCACAAAAATTAAAAACAATACAGAAACTTGAATTTAAAATCCCACTACCAAATCCAAGAAGAACCACTACAAAACCACCTAGAATTAGACTGTTACCATTCGGTTTACCAAAGGAAGAAAAGAAAAGAGAAGTAAGAAAATCCTTACCAGGTGATAATGCAGATTTTTTGGGCAATGTTCAAGAGAGTTCTGTGGCTGGGATGTTCAACAGATCTGAAGTAACATATGGTTTGAAAAAAATTAGTAGATTACAACGTGGAGATAAACGAGAGTTGGTCGGTAGAAGTAGATCAGCACCGAGAAGGGAAGCCAAATTTGTCGAAGGTTGGGGAAAGGATCCATTTGGATTTAAAGACAATACCAAAA
>CXWL01000266.1_pt1 | contig 35475 bp, 36 predicted proteins | sample 590931 | NCBI WGS metagenome assembly CXWL01 (sample SAMEA3498368, study PRJEB10139) | groundwater metagenome | biome: water well; material: biofilm material | place: Germany | collected 2015-04-27
CCCATCTCCTGAGGCCAAACTGTAACCCTTGACCTGAGCCTGAACATCTCAGACCCGCCCGCGCCGCCCCAAAGACCGATCAGAAATTCGTGTCGCGCCCGCCGCAGAAGTTGCCGGGTGGATTGTCGAACTCCTTGACTCGACCGGTGGCCGTGTCGGTCACCTCGATGCGGAACTGCAGGTCCGACAGCGCGCCATAGAAGAACAGGATGCGGTCCCCGAAGTCGAGCACCTTGGTCAGGATCTCGACGTTCGAGGGCTCGGTGAAGTAGAACTGACCGGTGAGATCCGACAACGGCACCGCGCCGCCGAAACCGGTCTGACCGTTGAACTGGTTGCGCCACGACATCTGCAGGCGGAAGCGACCGCCGAGCAGGCACAACGTGGAGTCGTCGCTGAAACACGTGCTCTTGTCGCCGTTGGCGACTGCATCCTTTTTGATCACCAGGACGTTGGCGCCCTGGAAGCTCTGGTCGATGGCGCCGCAGTTGCCAGGCGTGTTGCCGTACTGCTTGGTGCGACCGGTGAGCTTGTCGGTCACGGTCATCGCGAACTGCAGATCGGTGAGCTGGCTGTAGAACACTTTGATCGCGTCGCCGAAGTCGAGGATCTTGACGATCAGCTCGATGTTGTTGGGATCGGTGAATGCGAAGTAGCCCGAGAGATCGGTCTGCGGCAGCGCTCGCGCGTCCCCGGTCGAGCCGTCGAACTGGTTGTGCCACCGGGCGCTGACCTCGAAGCGGCCGCCGAGGAGAGCGAGCGTGGTGTCGTCGCCGCCGCCCCCGCCGCCACCGAGGGTGTTCTTGGCGGCGTCCACCTGGATCCGAGAACGGGTCAAGCCGTTCCGTGGGTCGGTGACCGGCACCCCGGAGCGCTGCAGGGCAGACAGGACTTGGCTCACACTGGCATTGGGGAAGGCCTCGCGCAGGAGCGCCCAGGTGCCCGCGACGTGGGGCGTCGCCATCGAGGTCCCCGACTTGAATCCGTAGACCCCGCCGACCACCGACGACTGGATGTCCGAGCCCGGCGCCAGCAGGTCGACCACCGGGTGGGAGTTCGAGAACTCGGACACCTGGTCCTGCTTGGTGGTCGAGCCGACCGTGACGGCCGAGGAAATGCAGCCCGGCGAACCGAGCGAGTCGCTGAATCCGTCATTGCCGGAGGCGATGGCAGTCGCGACGTTCACCGACGCCAGCTGGTCGATGATCGCCTTGCGTGGCGCCTCGTCGCCGTCGCAGTCGCCGAAGAACTGGCCGCCACCGAGGCTCATGTTGGCGGCGACGATGTTGTGGCGGGTGCGCAGGTCGAACACCCGCTCGAGCCCGGCGATCTGGTCGCTGCTGAAGGTGCGGATGCACTCGCCGCCCTCGTCGCCACAGTCGGTACCGGAAAGATGGGAGAAGACGTTGATGGCGACGATGCGCGCACCTGGCGCCACGCCCTGATTGCCGGCTGCGATGCCGGCGACGTGCGTGCCGTGATCGCAGCCGTCGGCTTGGGGCAGACAGGGCGCGGCGGCGCCGCCGCCGAACTGGCTGGTGCCGCCGTTGGGGCACCCGCCGTTGTTGGAGAAGCAGCTCTCATCCACGACCCGGCCGCCGAAGAACTCGTGGCCCACCTCGACGCCGCTGTCGAGAATCGCGACCGCCGTCCCCTGGCCGTTGACCCCCTGGCTGTGCAGACTGGCGGCGCCGATGAGCGGCACGCTGTCGAGCAGGGAGGGAGGCGCCGGCTCGTCCGCGTACACCCGACGCACCCGCTTGCTGACCGCCAGACGGGCGAGCGTCTCGGGCGTGGCGCGCAGAGCCACGTACGGGATGACATGGAACCGTCTGGCGACCTCGACGTCGGTGCCCAGCTCGTCGAGCAGCCGATCCTGGGCTCTGGTGATCGCCTGGCGCTGCCGGCCGACCGCCGCCTTCGACAGCGAGCCCTCGGTGCGGGTGTCGACGGCCAGGCCGACGATGACGGAGACGCTGCCGTCGGCGCGGGCCGCCTCGACCAGCTTGGTCGGCACCTTCTCCGGCGTTGGAGCGGCGGCCGCCGGAGAGGCGACGGCGGTAAGGAGGCCGAGGGTGGCGATGCCCAGGGCGATGGACGGAACGCGAGCGACAGGGCGCATGGCGGCTCCTTCTGGCTGGCAGAGCCTGGGTGGCAGGGCTCCCGCACGATCGAGGGTGACTGGCGACAGTGTACCCAAGCCGTCACCGCCCTGGTAGTCCCGACGCGGTAGACTCCGCGCCCGCTGACCCGTGGCCTCGGCCGCGACCACCCGTCCGTCGATGACCAGCAAGCCCCGCGCTCCCGCCAAGCCCGCCAAGCCCGCCAGCCGCGCCACCGGCAGCCGCCGCGTGCTCGCCCTCCTGCGCCGCATTCAGGCGATCCACGGCACGTCGGGTGACGAGGGACGCCTGGCCGATTTCCTGGCCGCCGAGCTGGCACCCGAGGCCGGCGGCGGGCGCGACCTCTCGGTCGAGCGGCTGGGTGAGACCGTGGTGGTGTGGCGTGGCATGCCGCGCCTCGCGCTCTTCGCCCACCTCGACACCATCGGCTACACCGTCGGCTACGAGCGCGAGCTGGTCGAGATCGGTTCGCCCGAGGCGCGGGTGGGCGACCGCTTGGTGACCGCGGACGGCGTCGGGGTGGCGGTCGCCCGCGACTGGGACGGTGGCGGCCTGGTCTACCGCGGGCCCGAGCTCGACCTCGGCACGCGTCTGGCCTTTGCCAACCCGCTCGTGCGTGACGGCGGCGAGTTCAGCGCCGCCTATCTCGACAATCGGCTCGGAGTGGCCTTGGCCACGGCGGTCTTCGAAGCCAGCCGTGATCTCGCGCTGGTGCTCACCAGCGACGAGGAGCAGGGGGTGCGCGGAGCGCTGATGGGCGGCCAGTTCGTCGCCGCCGAGCTTGGGGTGCGGCAGGCGCTGATCTCCGACGTCACCTGGGTCACCCGCCACGTCCACCTGGGCGGCGGACCGGTGGTCTCGCTGCGCGACGCCTACGTTCCCCGCCAGCGCTACCTCGACCGCGTCCTGGCGGCTGCCGAGGCCAGCGGCGTCACCTACCAGCGGGAGGTCGAGCGCAGCGGCTCCTCCGACGGCGGCATCCTCGCCCAGAGCGCCCTGCCGATCGACTGGTGCTTCGTCGGCGTGCCGATCACCGGCAATCACACCGCCGAAGAGACGGCGGCGGTTGCCGACGTCGACGCCTGCTACCGCTTGTACCGCTCGCTGGTCACGCGACTCGCCGCCTGAGCGGCGGGGCAGGCCGACGAGGCCGTCGCTCCTTCACCCGTCATCTGAGTGGGGGGCAGGCCAGCGAGGCCGGCGCCCCTTCACCCGTCATCCCGAGCGAAGCGCGGCCAAGCGGCCGCGCGCAGTCGAGGGATCTCGGCTCTCACTCGCTTTCCTTTTCCGCGATGACAGAATCGGCGCATGGACCTACGCGTCGGCACCAGCGGCTATGCCTACAAGGAATGGTTGGGCAACTTCTACCCCGAGAAGCTGGCCAGCGCGAAGATGCTGGCCTATTACGCCGAGCGTTTCTCGACCGTCGAGATCAACAACACGTTCTATCAGCTGCCCAAGGTCGAGTCCCTGCGTCGGTGGGCGGACGACGTGCCGGCGGACTTTCGGTTCGTCCTCAAGGCCTCGCAGCGGATCTCCCACATGAAGCGGCTCAAGGACTGCGAGGATGTGCTCTCCTACCTGCTGCGGACGACGGCGGATGGCTTGGGTGATCGCCTCGGGCCGGTGCTGTTCCAGCTGCCGCCGAACATGAAGCGCGACGACGATCGCCTGGCTGCGTTCCTTGCCCTGCTGCCGCCGACGCAGCAGGCGGCGTTCGAGTTCCGCCACGCGTCGTGGCAGGACGCGGCGGTGCACGCGCTGCTGCGCCAGCACGGCGCGGCGCTGTGCTGTGCCGACACCGACGACGACCCCGAGCCGGCGGCGATCAACCCAACCGCCGACTGGGGCTACCTGCGCCTCCGGCGCATCGCCTACGACGAGACGGCGATGCACGCCTGGGTGGCGCGTCTGGCGGCCGCTGCCGAGGCCGGTGGCTGGCGCGAGGCCTACCTGTTCTTCAAGCACGAGGACGAGGGCACCGGCCCGCGGTTCGCCGCCGCCTTTCGCGCCGCCTGGGATGCCCGCTCCGCGAGTGGCCCCGCATGAGCACCGCCACGTCGACCGGTGTCCCCACCGACCTGCCGACACCCGACGACGTCGGCGCTGCCGCGGCGCGGATCGCCGGCCACGTCCACCGCACCCCAGTGTTGCGCAGTCACGGGCTCGACGCCCTCCTCGGGGGCGAGGTCTGGTTCAAGTGCGAGAACCTGCAGCGCGTCGGGGCGTTCAAGGCGCGAGGGGCGACCAATGCGGTGTTGGCCCTGCCAGCCGACGTCGCCGCCCGCGGAGTGGTGACCCATTCGTCCGGCAACCACGCCGCGGCGCTCGCCCTCGCCGCCCGCGGCCGTGGCGTCCCGGCGTACGTCGTGATGCCCGACACGGCGTCGCGACCGAAGGTCGAGGCGGTGCGCGCCTACGGTGCCGAGATCACCTTCTGCGCGCCGACCCAGGCTGCTCGCGAGGCGACCTCGACGGCGCTCGTCGAGCGCCACGGGGCGACGTTCGTCCACCCCTCGGACGACCCGTTGGTGATCGCCGGCCAGGGCACCGCCGCGCGCGAGCTGCTCGCCGAGGTCGCCGACCTCGACGTCGTGCTGACGCCGGTGGGAGGTGGTGGCCTGCTGTCGGGGACCTGCCTGGCGGTAGCCGCCTTGCGGGCGGCGAGCCCAGACCGCCAGGCGCTGCAGGTGGTTGGCGCCGAGCCGGCGTTGGCCGACGACGCCGCGCGCTCGCTCGCGACCGGGATTCGTCAGCCGCAGGTGCTGCCGCCGCGGTCGCTCGCCGACGGGCTGCTGACGGCGCTCGGGCCGCGCACCTTCGCCCTCCTCCAGGCCCACGGCGCGCGCGTGGTGACGGTCGAGGAGAGCGACCTCGTGGCTGCCATGCGGCTGGTCTGGGAGCGGCTCAAGATCGTCATCGAGCCGTCCTCGGCGGTACCGGTTGCCGCCCTCCTCGCGCGTCGCCTGGACCTCGCTGGCGGTCGCGCCGGGGTGATTCTCTCCGGCGGCAACCTCGACCTGGATCGTCTGCCCTGGCTCGTCGGCTAGGAGCCTGGGCCCTCAAGCGGGCAGTCCGGCCGCCTGACGCAGCACGTGCGGGCCGAGGCCGAAGGCGGCGCCGAAGCCGGCCACCAGGCGGCCGGTGGTCGGACGCAGGCGGTGGAAGGCGAAGTCGCCGAGGTCGATGGTCATCGCCGCGCTGGGAAAACGCGCTACCCAGCTGTCGCGCAGCTCGGCGAGTGCGAGATCGTCATTCGCGACGGCCTCGACCCTGCCGTCGAGCAGCACGCGTGGCAGACGCAGGGGGTCGAGCTCGGGAGAGTCGGGCTCGTGGAGTGCCGCCGAGAACGCGGCGCCAGCCGCGAGACCACGGGAGTGACGGGCGAGGCGGGAGCCGTGGACGACGAGGGTCTCGAGGTTGGCGGACGCGAGGAACGGCAGGACGCCGATTACCGGTTCCCCGTCGACCACCAGAGCAAGGGAGAGCACGCGGGTCCCGGTGAGCAGACGGCGTAGCAGGGCGAGCTGATCGGCTTCCATCGGCAGAGCCTCCCAGGTGCTCCGGCGAATCGAGCATCGACGGAGGCGTATATTGTGGACCACACGAGATTCGATCCGGGAGAACATGAACCATGAGCGTAGATCCAGTGCAGGGCGCCGGCCAGCCGGCCAAGAAGGGCATCGGAGTCTGGGGTTGGGTGGCGATCGGTTGCGGACTGCTGATGGTGCTCGGGCTCGTCACTTGCTTCGGTGTCGGAATGTTCGTGAAGAACAAGGTTTCGGGCATGGCCAGCGACTTCGAGAAGAACCCGGCCAAGGCGGCCGCCGAGATGGCGGTGCGGCTCAATCCCGACGTCGAGCTGGTGAGCTCGGACGACGAGAAGATGACGGTCAAGGACAAGAAGACCGGCAAGGTGGTGACCGTCAACTTCGAGGACGCCCAGGAAGGCAAGTTCTCCTTCGAGACCGAGGATGGCAAGTCGACGGTCGACGTCAACGGGGCCGGCCAGGGTGACAGCGGCACCGGCTCGCTGACCTTCACAGGTCCAGATGGCCAGAAGGCCACCTTCGGCGCCGGCAACACCGCCGCCGACCTGCCAAGTTGGCTGCCCGCCTACCCGGGCGCCGAGGTGGCCGGGAACTTCACCGCCGACACCGCCGAGGGCAAGGCGGGAGCGGTCACGGTGACGACCACCGACTCGGTCGACGCGGTGGCGACGTTCTATGAGGGCAAGCTCAAGGACGCCGGTCTCGCGGTGCAGAAGATGACGATGAGTGGCGAGGGCGGCTCCGGGGTCACCCTGGTGGGCAGCGAGGACGGTGGCAAGCGGGTCGCCAACGTGACCATCGGCAGCACCGACGGCAAGACGTCGGCGATGGTGACCTACAACGAGAAGAAGTAGCCTCGGAACGGGAGGCGCCATGGGGCGGCGGCAGTCGCGCCGCCCTCGGCGTCGAGCCGTGCTGCGCGCCGAGGGTCCTGGTGTGGCAACATCCCGGCCTCTGACAGGAGGTTCGAGGATGTTGCGATCGGTGTTTCTGGTACCACTTCTGCTCGCCGCGACCGCTCTTCAAGCGCAGCCCGCGGCGCCGGCTCCAACGGCCGACCCCGTCCGGCGGGTCGGCATCGCGGAGGCCGGGAAGGCGCTGGCCGACGGCACGGCGCTCTTCGTCGACGTGCGGGGCGCCTCCGACTACGCCCAGGCGCACGTCAAGGGTGCGCTCCACATCCCCGCCGGCGAGATCGGTGCGCGGGCCAAGGAGCTGCCGCGCGACCGGTTCATCATCACGTACTGCACGTGACCCAGTGAGCATTCGAGCGCCAGTTCGGCGCTCACGCTCCAGGGGTTGGGCTACACCAAGGTCGCCGCGCTGCTCGGTGGCCTGCACGGCTGGGAGGCGGCCGGACTACCGGTCGAAAAAGCCGTGGCAGCTCAGTAGCCGCGTCGAGGGACTTCGGCAGGCACGCTACTCGACCGCCAGAACCAGCTTGCCGAAGTTCTCGCCACGGAACAGCTTCTGCAGCGTCTCGGGGAACGTCTCCAGGCCGTGGACGACGTCCTCGCGAGCCTTCAATTGGCCGCTCGCCAGCCAGCCAGCCATCTCGCGGGCAGCCTCGCCGTAGCGCGCCGCGTAGTCGAACACCACCATGCCCGTCATGCTGGCGCGGTTGACGAGCAGGGACATGTAGTTGGCTGGCCCGCGCATGCCGTCGGTGGCGTTGTACTGCGAGATGGCGCCGCAGATGACGACCCGCGCATGACGCGCCAGGCGGGCGAGGGCAGCGTCGAGGATCTCCCCGCCGACGTTGTCGAAGAAGACGTCGATGCCCTTCGGACAGTGCCGCTTGAGGCCGTCCTTGACGTCCTCGGCCTTGTAGTCGATGGCGGCGTCGAAGCCGAGCTCGTCGAGCAGGTAGCGGCACTTGTCGGCGCCGCCGGCGATGCCGACGGCGCGACAGCCCTTGATGCGCGCGATCTGGCCGACCACGGCGCCCACCGCGCCGGCGGCGCCCGACACCACCACCGTCTGGCCAGGCTCTGGCTTGCCGACGTCGAGGAGGCCGAAGTAGGCGGTCATCCCCGGCATGCCGAGGACCCCGAGGTAGCGCGGCAGGGGGACCAGGCGGGGATCGACCTTGGTCAGCTCCTTGGCCTTGATGATCGCGTAGTCCTGCACCCCGGTGAGGCCGACCACGGTGTCGCCGATGGCCAGGGCGGGGTCGCTGCTCGCCATCACCTGGCCGAGCCCCAGGGCACGCATCACCTCGCCGATGCCGACCGGCGGCACGTAGGAGCGCCCCTCGTTCATCCAGCCTCGCATCGCCGGGTCGAGCGACAGGTACTGCACCCGCACCAGCGCCTCGCCCGGCCCGGGCTCGGTGACTGGCGCGGTCACGAAGTCGAAGTTGCTGCGATCGACCATGCCGACCGGCCGCGATGCGAGCTTGAACTGACGGTTCTGGCGTTGTTCCATGGTGCCTCCTGCGGATCAGGTTTTCCCGACCCCCGGACTCTAGCCCGGAGCGGCGGGGAGCTCGAAAACCAGGTAGTCGGGGTCGTCGTAGCGGATCGGCGCGATGGTAGCCAGTTGCTCGGCGAGCGCGCGATAGACCGGCTGTTTCCAGACGGTGACCCAACGTGCACCGAAGCGCTCGCGGATGACCCGGGCGGGGTCGCCGGAGCGGCCCTGGACGATCTGAACGTAGAGATCGAAGAGGGCAGGATCCTTGGCCAGGAAGAAGGTGGGGTCGAGCGCCACCAACGACTCGAGCCGCGGCGCGGAATAGAGGAGGGGAGCCGAGTCGGCCCACTGGGCGGTGAACACCCGGTCGCCGACGGCCGCATGGTCGCCCGCGACCCGGTCGCCCAACCACTGAGCCATCGCCCGGGGCGGCGAGCTTTGGCCGAAGCCCAGCGCGCGCACCGCGGTCAACGTCGAGAGCAGGCCGAGGGCGACGGCGCCGGCGAACGGCAACCAGGACAGACGCGCCGGTGGGCCGTCGCGGCGCTTGCGCGACCCGCCACCGCTGGCGGCGCTCTGCCGTTCGCGCAGCACCAGGCCGAGGGCGAGCAGGGCGAGCGGCGCTCCGAGCTCGAAGAAGCGCCGCAGGGCGACGCTGCCGACGACGAGGAACGCGATCGCCAGGAGCGCCGTGGTGAGGGTGGCGCGGGTGCGCAGGCGAGGAACGAGGAGGAGCAGCGCGACGACCGCCAAGGGGGCGAGGAACGACGGCCACTGGGCCATCAGGACGTCCGCCTCCGGCGGCGTCAGCTCGTTGCCGATTTGGGAGCGCAGGGCGGCGCTGCCGGCGGTCGACTGGTAGGGCACGACGACGTTCTGCAGCCACAGCAGGCCGAAGTTGGCCGGCACGTTGGGATGCACGAGCTGACCCGCGAGCCAGCCCCCCGCGGTCCACGGCAAGAGTCGCCAGGCGAAGCCGCGGTCGGCGTCGGGACTGCCGCGCGGCGTCAGGCGGCCGGCGACCGCCCACAGAGCGGCGAAGCCGATGACGATCCAACCACCGGTATGCAGTAGCCCCCCGAGGCCGGCGACGAGCGCCAGCACCCACGGCCTGGCGTCAGCGACGAGCAGGCCAAGATAGAGCAGGGTGATGCCAATCAGCCAGACGTGGGGCCGCGCCATCTCCGCCCGCAGCACGAACATGGTGCCCAGGGCCGGCAGCGCCAGCAGCAGCCACGGTGCGGCCGGGATGCGCAGCCGCCAGAGCACGAAGGCGAAGGCGCCGACCACGAACACCTGCCCGAGCATCGCCGCCAGCAGGCCGGCGCGCTCGAGCGGCAGGCCGGCGAGCGGCACCAGGAGCAGGTGAAACAGCGGCTCCTTGTCGACGAAGGCCGCCCCTAGCACCGAGAACGGCGTCTGCGGCAGGGTCGTCAGGCGCGGCCCCTGCTCCGCCATCAGGCGGGCGATGCCCAGGTGGTAGTACTCGTCGTACGACCACGGCTGCGGTGCCGCCGCCCGCAGCCCGAGGAACACCGCCAGGGTGGTCAGCGCCGCGAGCACCAGCCAGGCCGTGGAGCGCACGGCCCGGCGGTGCTGAGGCGCATCAAAATGCGTCGTTGTCGAGACCGCCGCAGAAGGTGCCGCCGGGGTTGTGGTACGTCTTGCTGTCGCCGGTGGTGGTGTCGGTGAGGGTGATCGTGTACTCGAGGTCCGAGAGCGCGCCGTAGATGAAGAGGATGCGGCCACCGCCGAAGTCTAGCGCCTTGGTCATCAGCTCGACATTGGCCGGGTCGGTGAACGAGAAGGTGCCGACCAGGTTGTTGATGGTTGCCCTGGCGCCGCTTCCCGACTCGCCGTTGAACTGGTTGCGCCAGGTCACCTCGACGGCGAAGCGCTGGTCGAGCAGACACAGCCGCGTCGCCGTCGGCACGCAGGTGCCCGCCTTGCCGTGGCCGGCCTCCGCGTGGCGCGACACCCACTTGTCCTGCCAGCGCCGACTCTTGCTCGGGAACGCCGCCTGGTCGATGTCGCCGCAGTCGTTGGGGCCGTTTTGGTACACCTTGACGGCGCCGGTGGTGGTGTCGGTAACGGTCAGCACGAAATGCAGGTTGGTGAGCTGCCCGTAGAAGATCTTGATGACGTCGCCGAAGTCGAGCGTCTTGACGATCAGCTCGATGTTGTCGCTGCTGGTGAAGAAGAAGTAGCCGGAGAGGTCGGTCGCCGGGATCACTCCGCCAACCCCGCTCGAGCCGTCGAACTGGTTGGTCCAGGCGACGTTGAGGCGGAAGCGGCCGTGCTGGAGGCACAGGGTGTTGGCGTTGGCGATGCACGGGCCCACAGCGCCGTCGTCGTCGGTGATGGTGACCGTCGCCACGGCGGGGTCGACCAGGGTGGCGCCGCCGGTGGCGGCCGACAGGGCGACGGCGAAGGCCTCGGCGCCCTCGACCTGGGTGTCGCCGAGGATCGGCACGGTGATCGTCTTGTCGGCGCTGTCGCCGGCGGCCCACTGCAGGACGCCGCTGGAGGCCGTGAAGTCGGCGCCGGCGGTGGCGTTGCCGGCGGCGGTGTTGTACGCCACGCTGATCGCGCCGTCGCTGCCGCTCAGGCGGCGGACGGTGAGCCTGACGCTGCCGGCCGACTCGCCGACCGCAACGGACGCCGCCGAAAACGCGACGCTGCCGGGCGCGCTGGCGCCGACCACTTGCACGCTGCCCGCCATGCCGACCCCACCGGGGCCGCCGTGCACCGAGCAGAAGTAGGGGAAGGTGCCGGCAGCGCCAAAGGTATGCGAAAAGGTCCACATCGCGCTCGACGCGCCGCCCGAGTCCCAAACGCCGGTGTCGGAGACGGTGTCGTGGAGGCCGCCCTGGTTGCGCCAGGTGACGGTGTCGCCGGGAGCAATGGTCACGTTGCGCGGACTGAAGACGTTGCTCGAGACGTTGACGACGACCTCGGCGGCGCCGGCCGGCAGGCCGGCCAGCAGGGCGAGGGCGAGCGGGAAGAGGCTGCGGCGGGGCGAAAACGGCATCTGGAGTCTCCGATGGCGACAGGGGTCGCGTGGTCAGCCGAAGTATAGAGGCGCCTGCATGGGCTGACCCCTGACGGAAGTTAGGGCGATGGCCCGGGAATCGCCGCGGGCGGAGCGCCCGATTTCCAGCTAGGGGCGAATTCCAGGTAGTGTCGCCGTCCTGATGCGTGTGCCGCGAGAGGAGTTCGAAGCCCTGGTCGAAAAGGCCCTCGACGACCTGCCCGAGGAGCTCGTCGTGCTCCTCGACAACGTCGCGGTGACGGTGGAGGAAGAGCCCACCGAAGAGGACATGGAGAGCGTCGAGCTCGACCCCGAGCAGGACGAGCTCTTCGGCCTCTACCAGGGGACTCCCCACACCGCCCGCGGCGCCTTCTACGACGCGTTGCCCGATCGCGTTGTGATCTACCGTGGCCCCATCCTCCGCGCCTGCGCCTCGCGCCGTCAGGTCATCCGCGAGATCCGCGACACCGTCGTTCACGAGCTCGGCCACCACTTCGGGCTCGAGGACGACGACATGCCGTACTGACGGGTGCGCCGCACCGAAGCTCGGCCACCGGACTTCGTGCCGACAGGACGGGAGCGAGGTGCGTCCTGGCGTCGGCCGGCTAGGCTGGGCTACCAGTCCACCGATTCGTGCTCGCGGGCGCTCAGCGCAGGGCCAACTTAGCCCGGCGACCTACGGGGCGTCAGAGCGGTCTACGACTCGAGACGAAAGGGACGGGGCATGAGCTCCGCCAGGCGCACCTCCGTGCGCTCGCCGCTCGGGTTGACCAGCAGGATCGGCAGGTCCTGACAGAACTCGATCAGCGTCTGGCGGCAGAGGCCGCACGGGGCGACGGCGGGCGTCGCGTTGGTGACCACCACCAGGGCGGTGAAGCGTTGCCGTCCGCCGGCAACCGCGGCGGACACCGCCGTCCGCTCGGCGCAGATGGTGAGCCCGAGCGAGCCGTTCTCGACGTTGCAGCCGGGGACGATTATGCCGTCTTCGGTCAGCAGCGCGGCGCCGACCTGAAACTTGCTGTAGGGAGCGTACGCGTTGGCCTGGGCGGCCAGGGCGGCATCGACGAGCGGTTGCCAGTTCATGGGCTTGGGTCGAGAGTAACATGGCAGGTATATCGAGCGGCAGCGCTGGGACGAACCGGAAGGACTGCCGCTTTCCGGCCTCGCCCGGCCCGCCCCACGGGGGCCTCCGCCCCGCTCCGGACGGGCGGGAAGCCCGCGTTTTCCGCTGTGATACCTTCGAAATTGCCCGCGCTCGACCGTCCGGTCGGTGCTCCCCGTCGAACCTTGCCAAGGAGATTCGCGTGTCAACCAAGACCCCGTTCGCGATCACGCCGCCCGCCGATGGACAGGAGATCAAGTGGCAGGACGGTGTCCTGACGATCCCCGAGCGCCCGATCATTCCCTTCATCGAGGGCGACGGCATCGGCCCCGACATTTGGCGCGCCACCAAGCGCGTGCTCGACGGCGCCGTCGAGAAGATCTACGGCGGCAGCAAGTCGATCGCCTGGGTCGAGGTGCTGGCGGGTGAAAAGGCCAAGGACGCAACCGACGAGTGGCTGCCGGCCGGCACCATCGATGCGCTGCGCCAGTACCGCTGCGGTATCAAGGGCCCGCTCACCACGCCCGTCGGCGGTGGCATTCGCAGCCTGAACGTGGCGCTGCGGCAGATCCTCGATCTCTACGCCTGCGTGCGCCCGGTACGCTACTTCGACGGCGTGCCGTCGCCGGTCAAGCACCCCGAGAAGGTGAACATGATCATCTTCCGCGAGAACACCGAGGACGTTTACGCCGGCATCGAGTGGGAGGCCGGGACGCCAGCGGCGGCCAAGCTGATCAAGTTCCTGGGCGACGAGATGGGCAAGAAGATCCGCGAGGACAGTGGCATCGGCATCAAGCCGATCTCGAAGTTCGGCAGCCAGCGTCTGGTCAGGAAGGCCCTCGAGTACTGCCTCGCCAACGGTCGCACCGACCTGACGCTGATGCACAAGGGCAACATCATGAAGTTCACCGAGGGGGCGTTCAAGGAGTGGGGCTACCAGCTGGCGCGCGAGGAGTTCGGCGGCCAGACGGTGTCCGAGGAGGAGCTCTGGGATCGCCTCGACGGCAAGCTGCCGGCGGGCAAGATCCTGGTCAAGGATCGCATCGCCGACTCGATGTTCCAGCAGATCCTGCTCCGCCCCGAGGAGTACCAGGTGCTCGCCACCACCAACCTGAACGGCGACTACATGTCCGACGCCCTCGCCGCCCAGGTCGGCGGCCTCGGCATGGCCCCCGGCAGCAACGAGGGCGACGGCATCGCCGTCTTCGAGGCGACCCACGGCACGGCGCCCAAGTACGCCAACCAGGACAAGGTCAACCCCGGCTCGCTGATCCTCTCCGGCGTCATGATGCTGCGCTGGCTCGGCTGGCGCGAGGCCGCCGACGGCATCGAAAAGGCCCTGGCGACGACCATCGACCAGAAGCGCGTCACCTACGACCTCGAGCGCCAGATGCAGGGGGCGACGCTGCTCAAGGCCTCGCAGTTTGCCGAGGCGATCGTAGGCAATTTGTAGGGCGACTGGTGCGACCGGGCCGTGGAACCCAGCTGGGATCCGCGGCCCGAGCCGTCCATCACCCGGCGCTTGCTGGGGGAGTGGAACGAGCCTTTCGGGCCCAGGTCGACTGGTGGGGTGACTTGTGGGCTGTCTGGTGGGGTGGCTGGTGGCCACCATTGAGATCAGAGCGGTCCGTTCACTCGACCTTCCGCTTGCATTTTGCCTGCACCGGATGCAGACTGCCTGCATGAGCGTTCAGATCACCATCCGCAACGTGCCGGAGCCCGTCCGTGACGAGCTCGCGGCGCGAGCCGCCCTCGAGGGCCGGTCCATGCAGGAGTTTCTGCGTGGGGAGCTCGAGCGGCTCGCTGCTCGCCCGTCCCTCGATCGGGTCCTGGAGCGGATCCGTGCGCGCAAGGCGGCCGCCGGGACGACGGTGTCCGTGGCCGAGATTCTCGCCGCGCGGGACTCCGACCGGCGTTGAAGTTGGTCGTCGACGCTTCGGTGCTGGTTGCCGCGCTGGTCGATCAGGGGCCGGTCGGGATCTGGGCCTTGGCCCTCGTCGCCGAGGGTGAGCTCGCGGCACCCGACCTGGTGCTCGTGGAGTCCACCCACGCGCTGCGCCGTCTCGAGCGTGTCGGGCGGCTGAGCCGCCTCGAAGCGACTGCGGCGCTGCGGGACCTGCTCGACTTCGATCTGGAGCTGATTCCGTTTGCGCCCTGCGCCAATCGTGTCTGGGAGCTGCGACCGACAGTCACCAGCTACGACGCCTGGTACGTTGCGGTGGCCGAGGCCTTCGACGTGCCACTCGCAACGCTCGACGAGCGGCTGATAGGTGCCAGCGGCCCTCGTTGTGCGTTTCTCCGACCGACGGATACCGCCGCGAGTTGAGCGCTGGCGCCCCGCGCTGAGGGGCCTCGCGTTCGTGCCCGAGCCGCTAGGTCGTCGAGGTGTTGCGCCGTTTCCGGCCGACCAAGGTGGCGGTCGAGCGTGAGCGCGGCGACGAGCGGATCGCCCGCGACTACGCCGACTACCTGACAGGCCGCCACGAGCTGACGCGCAACGAGATCGAGCAGCTGGGCTTCCGCCTGGCGCAGGCGATGGGCCATCAAGAGGTCTTCGCCGTCGACGCGGACGGCGACTTTCCCTTCCAGCATCTGGTGGCCTTCGCCAAGGCCACCGGGCGCGCGACCGAGCTCGAGGCGGTGATGGGCGGCTTCGGCGCGCTCAGCGAGGAGCAGGGCGCGTTCCTCGCAACCCACACGGTGCTCGAGGCCTTGCGCTTCGTCAACGCTCCCGAACGCACCGCGCGCGAGCTGGCGATCTACCACTAGCTGGCCCGCTTCGGTGAGCCGGGCGACTTCGCGGGTGCCGACCTGGTGGCTGCCTGGGAACAGCGCAACCTGCGCATCTTTACCAACCTGGCGCAACTCGCCACGTCGCCACAGGAACGGATCCTCGTGCTCTACGGCAGCGGCCACCTCGGCTGGCTCCAGCGCGCGATCGCGGCCGACAGCCACCTGCGCCTGCGACCCTGGCAGACCTCGCGCCCTGACGCATCGCGATCGCGCCTCGCTATCGCCAGCCGTCCTCAGTCGGCGTCGCGGAAGCTGGCGGCGGGATGGCGCCGGCGGTCGATGGCGAGGCGAAGGAGGTCGGGGCGGGCGTAGTGGCCCGAGATGTCGAGATTCTGGCGCTCGCGCCGTACCATGGCGGGGTCGAGCTCGGCGATCACCAGGCGCTCCTCGCCAACCACCGGCGGGACGAGCCACGAGCCGTCCGGCGCCGCAATGCACGAGCCGCCGTCGTAGATGAGCTCGTCTTCGTCGCGGATCATCCGTGCCCGGTGGGGCACGCTGGCCGGCAGGTCGGCGGCGCGCAGCAGAGCTCCGGCCGAGAGCACGTAGGAGCGGCCCTCGAGGGCAACGAAGCGCGTGAGGTCGCGGGTGAGGCCTTGGCTGCCCGGCCAGATGGCGACGTGGAGGTCCTCGCCCTGGGCGTGCAGGGCGGCGCGGGCGAGTGGCACCCAGCTCTCCCAGCAGTTGAGGGCGCCGACGGTGAAGTCACCCAGGCGGTGGACGACGAGGCCGTGGGCGTCGCCCACGCCCCAGGCCAGCCGCTCCTCGTAGGTCGGCATGAGCTTGCGGTGGGGTGGCGCGAGCTGCCCGCTGGCGTCGACGTAGACGAGCGAGCAGTAGAGGCTGTGCCCGCCGCGGTCGGGCGCCCGTTCGACGATACCGAGGACCACCGCAATGGCGCCGCGGCGCGCCGCCTCCGCGACCGTGGCGAGGTGGCCCGCGGTGGGGTCAACCGCCTGATCGAGGTAGAGGGCGTGCAGCTCCTTCGAGTCCGGAGCGTCGAAGCGAGCGCCGTCGAGACGCGAAATCCACGCTGGGTAGCCCGGCACGAAGGCCTCGCCGAAGGCGATCAGGGCGCAGCCGGCGGCGGCAGCCTCGTCGATGGCTGCGACGACCTTGGCGAGCGTCCGCTCGCGGTCGAGGAAGACGGGGGCAATCTGAGCCGCGGCGACGCGCATCGGCCAAGTGTAAGCCCGGAAGAGTCGCGGCCGGCAGGGTGCTGGGCACGCCGTGGCGCTGACGCCAGACACGGGCTACGTCAATCCGCTCGGTACGGCGTTCGGACCGATGCAGGACATAGGCGCCATCGCCACCTGCCCGTGAGTCGACTGCGATACGTTGGGTGCGCCATGACGCCAGGCGCGGTGACCGCAGATGAGGGCCTGCCTTTCGTCGACCAGCATCGCCAGCGCGTCGACGGGCCTGCCGAGGCAGTCTGGCGAGACCTGCTCGGCGGGCTACGACGCGAGCTGTCCGGTGGCTCGCGGCTGGCGTGGCTGCTGGGCGCCGACCCCGCGGTGGCGACGGCAGGGTTCACGGGACGGTCGGGCGATGCCCTGCCGGGCTTTCGCGTCGTCGACGCCGAGCCGGGCCGGCGGCTCGTGCTCGCCGGCCGGCACCGTTTCGCCCGCTACCGCCTGACCTTCCTCGTTGGCGCCCACGGCCTGATCGCGCGCACCGAAGCCGCGTTTCCCGGCCTGCACGGCAGGATCTACCGCGCCCTCGTCATCGGCAGTGGGGCGCATGGCTGGGTGACGCGACAGATGCTCCGTCGCCTGACCGGCGTCGGCTGAGGCCGCGGCTGACGGTTTCGAACGCTGACGGCCCTACGGCTCGTCCGCGCCCTGGGCGGCCGACCAGAGCTCGTCGTACTTCGCCCGCACCGAGGGATCGAGCGCTGCCGACAGCCCGCGCGGCAGCGCGACCGCGCGGATCAGCTCGAGGACATCGGCGAGGTCCTTCAGGCGGTGGGGCGCGCTGATGCCCGAGGCGAGCTTGAGCTCGACGAGCCTCGGCAGCGGCAGGACGGCGACCCGTAAACCGCGAACCGCAGCCGTCGCAGGGTCGGGGAAGGCAACAGGCTTCGGCTTGCCGTCGCCCGGGTAGTCGCCTGCCAGCACGACATCCACGTCGACGCCGGCGACGGCGTCGCGCAGGCCGCGGCTGCCGGGAAATTTCTCGACGTAGCCGCGGCCGAGGACGGCAGCCTTAAGCGCTGCCAGCCCCTCCTTGGAAAGCAGAACGTCGACATCCACCGTGGCCCGCCGGTAGCCGTGCTCGTTGAGGGCCATCGCACCGACGATGGCGTAGGGAATGCCCTCCCGGTCCAGGGTTGCAGCGAGCCTTTCGAGGGCCTGCTGGACGTCGGCAGTTCCCATGAAGAACCTCCCCGTCTCTTCGACCCCGGCCCAGAAGGCCGCCTCGCGCTCCACCGGCAGAGTCGACGCCATGGCCGACAGTCTACGCCCGGCGTGCCTACAGCAGGCTCTCGACAGCCGCCCGCTCCTCGCGCAGCTCGGCCTCGGTGGCGGTCATCTTGCCGCGGATGAAGTCGTCGACGGCGAGGCCCTGCACGATCTCGTAGTCGCCGTCCTTGCAGATGCAGGGGTAGCTGAAGACGACGCCCGGGGCGATGCCGTAGCTGCCGTCGCTCGGCACACCCATCGACACCCAGTCGCCGTCGGTGGTGCCGTGGACCCAGCTGCGGACGTGGTCCATCGCCGCCGAGGCGGCGGAGGCGGCGGAGGAGGCGCCGCGGACCTTGATGATGGCGGCGCCGCGCTGCTGGACGGCGGGGATGAAGGTGTCGCGGTACCAGGCCGCCTCGACCACCTCGGACGCCTGACGGCGGCCGATGGTGGCGTGGGCGACGTCGGGCACCTGGGTGGCGCTGTGGTTGCCCCAGATGATCATCCGCGTGAGGTCGTTGACGTGGGTGCCGGTCTTCTCGGCCAGCTGCGACAGCGCGCGGTTGTGGTCGAGCCGGGTCATCGCGTGGAACTGGCGCGGGCTCAACCCCCCGCTTTCGGTACGCGCATTGCTGGCGGCGATCAGGGCGTTGGTGTTGGCCGGGTTGCCGACGACGAGGACGCGGACGCTGGGGCTGGCGTGGGCGGCGAGCGCCTTGCCCTGCGGCCCGAAGATGGCGCCGTTGGCCGACAGCAGGTCCTTGCGTTCCATGCCGGGGCCACGCGGCCGGGCGCCAACGAGGAGGGCGACGTCGGTGCCGGCGAAGCCCTCGTTGATGTCGGTGGTGGCGACGACGCCGGCGAGCAGCGGGAAGGCGCAGTCGTTGAGCTCCATGACGACGCCCTTCAAGGCGTCGAGCGCCGGCGGGATCTCGATCAGCTGCAGGATGACCGGCTGGTCGACACCGAGCATGTCGCCGGCGGCGATGCGGAAGGCGAGGGCGTAGCCGATGTTGCCGGCAGCGCCGGTGATGGCGACGCGCATGGGGGTCTTCATGGTTTTGCCTCGAAGCTCAGGGAGAGGAGAAACGACCGTTGATGGCGGCCAGGTGACGGCCGAAGGCCGAAAGCCTATCAGGCGCTGTGCTAGCGTCCCAGACACCAAACACTTCGCCACCACACCAGCGGGCAGGTTCTGCGCTGGCGCGGAAACACCGCCGATCCATCATGCGTAGGTACCAGCGTGGGTCGCCAGCTCGGCCAGCCACCTTCGATCCGCCCCGCCATGACCCTGCGTCCGTCCTCGACCTCAACTGCAACCCGGCGGGCCATCGTCGCTCCCGGTCGCCGCTCGCTCGTGCTCTGGGTCGCCGCTGGCCTGCTCGGGTTCCTGGCCATGACTTGGGCGTTCCCGCGTGCCTACCCGCTGTTCCCGCAGCACTGGGAGCTGTCGCGTAGCGAGGCCAGCGCAATCGCCCTCGAGCGTTTCCGCGACCTCGGCGACCCGGTCGCTAGCCCCTATGTCGTCAGCCGCCTGGTCGGCGACACTGCGCTCGAGGTGTGGCTCCAGAAGGCGGCGCTCGCCGGCGATGCCACTGCGGTCGCCAACAGCCTGCTGGCCCGCGACCTCTTCGAATGGGAAGTGACGGTCTACCCGCCGGGCGCCTTCAAGAACGACTGGGCCTACCAGGCGCGGATCGGTCTCGACGGCGAGGTGCGCACCCTGGGGAGGCGGGTACCGCCGACCGAGAAGCGGGATGGCATCAGCGACGTCGCCGCCATCGAGCAGGCGCGCAAGTTCCTCGCCGCCCAGGGCTTCGACCTCACGGCCTACGAGGAGCCGACGGTACGCGGCCACGATCAGGTCGCTCGGCGCGACCTCGACGTCCGCTTTCGCAGCCGCGAGCACCTGCTGGGCGCGGAGTTCCCGTACGGCGTGGAGGTCAACTTCGCGGGCCCGGAGCCGGTGGGCTTCGGCACCTGGTACGAGGACCCGCGCGTCGACGAGGCCAAGCGGCTGCTCCAGCCGGCGATCCTCATCAACCAGTCGAAGATCCTGATCCTCTTCGTGCTGCTGATCTTCGTCGCCGTCTTCTTCGTCCGCCGCTACCACGAGGGCGAGGTCGGCGTGGCGCGCGGGGCGCAGATCTTCCTGTTCGTGCTGGCGGTGTCGATCGTGGGCCTGATCCTGGTGGCGACGCCGGCGGTGCAGGAGTCGAACTTCGGGGTCTTCACCCGCGTCCAGCAGACCTGGGTCTGGGCGGCCCAGATCCTGATGCTGTTCTTCGTGCCGATGGGCCTGGTGGCAGCGCTGTCGTGGTCGGTGGGCGAGGCCTTCTGCCGCGAACGCTGGGGACGCAAGCTCGCGGCGTTCGACGCCCTGCTCCACGGCAAGCTGGACAACGCGACGGTCTCGGCCTCGGCGCTGCGCGGCACCATGGCCGGCCTGGCGGTCGCCGGGGTGATGCTGCTCGCCCTCTACGGCCTACGCCAGCTCGGCGTCTGGGCGCCGGTGACGCAGGCGTTCGGACCGTGGTGGGACAGCTCGGGGCTGCCCGGCGTCGCCCTGGTGCTGATGACCTTTTCCTTTGGCCTCTACGGCGAGCTGTTCGGTCGCCTGTTCCTGGTGCCGCTGCTCGTCCGGCGTTTCGGCGTCGGGGTCGGCGCGACGGTGGCGACGGTGGTCTGCGCGCTGCTGTTCTGGCCGCAGGCGATGAGCGTCCCGCTGCTGCCGTCGTGGCTGCTGTGGGCGGCCCTGTGCGGCTTCTACATCTTCCTCTTCCTGCGTTACGACCTGCTGACCACGATCCTCGCCTCGATCGTCAGCCAGGTTGCGGTACAGGCCTGGGTCCTGCTCATCGCCGCCGACTACTCGCTGCAGGTGCAGGGTGCGCTCGCGCTGACGGTGGTGCTGGTGCCGCTGTTCGCGACCCTCCGCCATCTGAGGAGCGACCGCCAGTTCGAGTACCGCTACGAGGACATCCCGCCCCACGTGCGCCGCATCGCCGATCGCGAGCGGCAACGCGTCGAGCTCGAGACGGCGCGCAACATCCAGAGCTCCATCCTGCCTGACCTGCCGCCGCAGCTCCACGGCGTCGAGATCGCCCACGCCTACCTGCCGGCGAGCGAGGTCGGTGGCGACTTCTACGACGTCTTGGCGCTCGAGGACGGTCGTCTGGCGGTGGCTGTCGGCGACGTCGCCGGGCATGGCGTGTCGAGTGGCCTGGTGATGTCGATGGCGAAGTCGGCGCTGGCGGTGCAGGTCACCTTCGACCCCGAGGTGCAGGCGGTCTTCACGACGCTCAACCGGATGGTGTTCCAGAGCGCCAGGAAGCGTCTGCTCGCCACCCTCTGTTACGTTCTGCTCGACCCCAAACGTCGCGAGCTGTGCTTCGCCACCGCCGGCCACCTGGTGCCCTACCGCATCAGCAAGGACGGTCAGCTCGACAGCTTCGACGCCAGCTCCTACCCGCTCGGCGTGCGCGACTCGATCGAGGTCGACATCCGCGCCGCGAAGGTGGCGAGCGGCGACACGCTGGTGCTCTACAGCGACGGCGTGGTCGAGGCGCGGCGCGAGGACAGCGACGACCAGTGGGGCTTCCGTCGTCTCGAGGACGCCATCCGTCTGCACGCCGGACGCGGCCCCGCCGGCCTGCGCGACGGCATCCTCCGCGACCTCGAGGCCTTCACCGGCATCGTGCCGCGCGAGGACGACCTGACGTTGTTGATTCTGCGCGTGCCGTGAAGGCAGGGGGCGGGTCTGAGACCCGCCCCTACGACGGCCGGCGTGCGGCCGGGCCCGATCAATTTGACACGTCTTCAACCCTTGTAGGGGCGGGTCTGAGACTCGCCCCCTCGGCTCAGCCGCCAACACGCCGCCGGTAGACGTCCGGGTCGAGCCTCTCCATGTGACGGTCAGGTGCGGCCAGGGCCTTGAAGCCGTACCTCTCGTACAGGCCGTGGGCGTCGCGGGTCGCCAGGCTCCAGCGGCGGAGGCCCTGGACGTCCGGGTGGGCGACGACGGCGTCCATGAGCAGCTTCGAGACGCCACGCGCGCGGTGCTCTTCGAGGACGAAGACGTCGGCGAGGTAGGCGAAGGTGGCGCGGTCGGTGACCAGCCGGGCGAAGCCGACCTGGGCGCCGCCCTCCTCGAGGTAGGCGCCGAAGCAGAGGGAGCCCGCGATGGCGCGCGCGACGACGTCGCGCGGGATTTCGGGTGACCAGTAGGAGCGCGCGAGGTAGCCATGGACGACGTCGAGGTCGAGCTCGCTCGGGTCGCTCGACACGCGGTAACGAAGGGTGGGGTCGGCGGCGGGGCACATGGCCCGATTCTACCGGCTGCGGCGGTCGGCCGACTCCCCGCGCGGCGCTGACCACACCAGCTCGGCAATCAGCGGCAGGTGGTCGCTCGCCACCTTCGCCACGCTGAGCCGCGACGTGCGCACCTCGTGCAGGTGCAGGCCGCCGCGGACGTAGATGCGGTCGAGGGCGCCGCGCGGCAGGAACGAAGGATACGTGCGCAAGGTGCGCTCGCCGTCGGTGAGGCAGCGCAGACCGCCGTCCCCGGTGAGAGTCGAGACCAGCAACGAGCGCCAGTCGTTGAAGTCACCGGCGACGATCCGCGCCGCCTGCGGCGCGAGCTCGGTGAGCTCGGCGGAGCGCAGCAGCAGCTCGATCTGCCTCTGCCGCTCGCGGGCCGAGAGCCCGAGGTGGAGGTTGAACACGTCGAGGTGGCGCTCGCCGGCGGCGGTGGCGGCCACCAGGGTGGTGTGCTGGCAACCGCGCCGCTTGCGCCAGTCGATGGTCAGGTCGATGTTGCGCTCGCGCAGGATCGGCAGTCGGCTGAGCGTGGCGTTGCCGTAGTGGCCCTTGCGCAGGCTGACGTTGCGGCCATACGCGAAGTAGGGGTAGCCGGCGGCGGCGGCCAGCTCGTGCGCCAGGTGGAGCTCCCGCGAGCGCGGCACCCCCTCGTCGACCTCCTGTAGCAGCACTACGTCGGCGTCGTGGTGGCGCAGGATCTCGACGATGCGGTCGAGCCGGAAGCGACGGTCGAGGCCGATCGCGCGGTGGATGTTGTAGGTCAGGAGGGTGAGCTGCATGGTGCCCCGTCGGCGGTGCCCCGTCGGCAGCCATTGTGACCCTCCTGGGGAGACGAAGGCCAGCGCCGCCGCCAGCCGGCGCCGCGCAGTGGGCTAAACTCGGCGGGTTGATGTGCCGCAGGGCGCGCAATGGCGTGCCGCGGCGAGCAGCCCGAGCGAGAAATCCAGGAGGCCAGTCCCTTGAAGATTCACGAGTACCAGGCGAAGGAAGTCCTCCGCCGTTTCGGCGTCGTCACGCCGCGCGGACGGGTGACGAGTGACCCGAGCGAGGCGCGGGCGATTTGCGAGGAGCTCGGCGGACGCTGCGTGGTCAAGGCGCAGATCCATGCCGGCGGTCGCGGCAAGGGCGGCGGCGTCAAGCTGGCGCACAGCCCTGACGAGGCGGTCGAGAAGGCCGGGCAGATCCTCGGCATGCAGCTGGTGACGCCGCAGACCGGGCCCGAGGGGCAGAAGGTCCAGAAGGTGTTGATCGAGGAGCTGGCGGCGATCGACAAGGAGCTGTACGTTGCGGTGCTGCTCGACCGCGCCGTCGGCAAGCCGCTGGTGATGGCGTCGGCGGCGGGCGGCATGGACATCGAGGAGGTGGCGGCGACCCACCCCGAGAAGATCACCCGCGTGCACTTCGACCCGCATCTCGGCCTGATTCCCTTCCAGGCGCGGGCGGTGGCCCGTGGGCTGGGCCTCAGCGGGAAGACCGCCCAGCTGGCGGCGACGCTGGTGACGCGCCTGACCCAGGCCTACATGGAGACCGACGCCTCGCTCGCCGAGATCAACCCGTTGATGGTGACCAAGACCGGTGAGGTCGTCGCCCTCGACGCCAAGATGAACTTCGACGACAACGCGCTGTTCCGTCACCCCGACGTCGTCGCCATGCGCGACTTGGGGGAGGAGAACCCGCTCGAGGTCGAGGCCGGCAAGTTCAACCTCAACTACATCAAGCTCGACGGCAACATCGCCTGCATGGTCAACGGCGCTGGCCTGGCGATGGGCACCATGGACATCATCAAGCTCTACGGCGGCGACCCCGCGAACTTCCTGGACGTCGGTGGCTCGGCGAGTCAGGATGCGGTGAAGAACGCGTTCCGAATCCTGATCTCCGACCCGTCGGTGAAGGCGGTTCTGATCAACATCTTTGGCGGTATCGCCCGCACCGACCGTATCGCCAACGGCGTCGTCGGTGCGATCAACGAGCTCGGCAACGTCACCCTGCCGGTGGTGGTGCGACTCGAGGGCACCAACGTCGAGCTCGGGCGGCAGATTCTGCGCGAGAGCTCGTTTCCCTTCATCGTCGCCGAGCAGATGGCGGACGCAGCAGAGAAGGTCGTCGCGGCGGCGGCCCGGGGAGGAAACTGAACCATGGCGATCTGGGTCGGAAAACAAACGAAATTGGTGGTGCAGGGCATCACCGGCAAGGAAGGGCTGTTCCACGCCCAGGGCTGTCGAGACTACGGCACCAACGTCGTCGGCGGGGTGACGCCGGGCAAGGGCGGCTCGACCGTCGAGGGCTTCCCGGTGTTCGACTCGGTAGCCGAGGCCAGGAACGAAACCGGCGCCAACGCATCGATGATCTTCGTGCCGCCGCCGTTCGCGGCCGACGCCATCATGGAGGCGGTCGACGCCGGCATCGAGCTCGTGGTGTGCATCACCGAGGGCATTCCGGTCAACGACATGCTCAGGGTTCGCGCCTTCATGAAGGGCCGGAGCTCGCGTCTCGTCGGTCCGAACTGCCCGGGAGTGATCACCCCCGGCGAGGCCAAGATCGGCATCATGCCGGGGCACATCCACCGCCCGGGGACGATCGGTGTGGTGTCGCGCTCGGGCACACTGACGTATGAGGCGGTTTGGCAGCTGACGAATCTTGGCTTGGGCCAGTCTACCTGCGTCGGTATCGGTGGCGACCCGTTGAATGGCACGAATTTCATCGACGTGCTGTCGGCCTACAAGGGCGATGCGAACACCGAGGCCGTGATCATGATCGGTGAGATCGGCGGCAGCGCCGAGGAGGACGCGGCGCGCTGGGTGCAGGCCAACTTCGACCGTCCGGTGGTCGGCTTCATCGCTGGCCGCACGGCGCCCCCCGGGCGCCGCATGGGTCACGCCGGGGCGATCGTGTCGGGTGGCAAAGGCACCGCGGCGGAGAAGATGGACGTCATGCGCGCGTGCGGCATCCACGTCGTCGAGTCGCCGGCCGAGCTCGGGGCGACGATCAAGCGCGCCCTCGGTCGCTGAGCGGGGCGGCTCGACCCCGCCGAGATCCTGGGCGGGAGCCCGCCGGCGCTCCAGGCGCCGAAGTGCTCCCGCCCGGCGGGCTAGCCCCTTCGCTCAGAAGCGGATTTGGGCGTAGGCGCCGTAGGCCAAGGGGTCGATCTCGACGGTGCCGACGTTGGCACCGTTGACGGAGACATCCGTGTCGATGTCGATCCAGCGTGCGTCGACGCCGAGCGACCACTTGTCGTTGAGGCGGAAGTCGAGGCCGGCGTGGGCCGCGAGCCCGAACGACGAATCGAGCTCGAGGTCGGCGCCTGCGATCGGTCCGGCAGGCTCCTCGGAGAAGAACAGGGTGTAGTTGATGCCGGCGCCGAGGAACGGCGAGACCTTGCCCTCCGGGTTGAAGTGATACTGCACCGAAAGCGTCGGGGGAAGGTGGTCGACCGTGCCCGCCGGGACGCCGTTGAGCTCGATGTCGTGGCGGAACGGCCAGGCGGCGAGCACTTCGATGCCGATGTTGTTGCCGACGAAGTACTCGAGCATCACCGAGGGGCGGGCATTGCTGGCGACCGTAACATCGAGCGCGCCGCCCGCAAGGCTTCCGTTGTCCGACTTCGGGTCGACGTTGTGCGCACCCAGCTTGAGCAGCCAGGTGCCCTTCTCCTGAGCCTGGAGGGCGGTACCGGCAAACAGGGCAAGGCCGGTGGTGAACACGATGGCAGGGATGCGAACGTTCATTGTCGCGGTCTCTCCGTTCGTTTCGATGCGCGCGTTTTCGACGGCGCTGCACGCTGGATTGCGTGTCGAGTGGCCGACTGTAGGGGGCTGCGTCGAGGCGCCTCGCCGCATCGTCAGGCGGCATGCCTGCAACACCTACGGGTGGGCGCGGGTGGGCTAGGACGGACGCGGCTCGATTGAGAATTGCGATTGCGACATAATCAGCCAATGAGACGAGCCCGCCGCCGCCCGCTTTCGACCGGCCTGTTGTGGACCTTGGTGAGCTTCGAGATGGTCGCCGGTGTGCCGGCGGCCCGCAGCGCAGGGTTCCTCGGCATCCCCGACACCATCGGAGGGTACCCGACCAACGTCGGGCTGCTGATCCTTGGCCACAGCACCAGCGCTCAGGGTCAGTATCCAGCCAAGCTGGTGGCCGCCCTGAACGACCCAGCGCAGGGCCTGGACAGCCGGCACTACTTGGCGTTCTCGGCGATCACGGGTGGCGACGGCGGGCTGCTGTGGTCGCTCCAATCGGCCGCCCCCAGCGACCTCCGCTACGACCGATTGACCGCCTCTGTCGGGGTCGGCGAGTCGACCCAGCCGCAGTGGTGCCAGGACGCTGACGGCGTGCGCTGGTCCTGCCGCCGGGCGAAGGTCGATCAGGTGTTGACCGGCGTGTTGCCCATTCCGGCCACCGGTACCTGCGCCGACACCACTGTGGCCAACGGCTGCCGAGCGGCGACGACGATGCTCTGCACCTGGTATGACCGCAGCCTGCCGCTCGCCGCCAACCCCGTGTCGCAGAGCCTCACTCCCGCTGCCTGCTGGGCGAAGATGGACGCCCGCATCGCCCTCGTGCAGGACACCACGAATCGTAGCTGGCCGGTCGACGACTTCGACGCCGACGGCCTCGTGGGCGACCTCGACCGCTGGCCTTCGGCGCGGATCCTGCGGGCCCGCGCGCTGCCGTGCGGTGGCACCACCGGTGTGGTCGGCGGAACCGTCGACTGGACCTGCGACGGAGTCGTCGACGCGGCCGATGCGGCTCCGCGCGTCTATGCGGGCTGGCTAGAGGCGCTGGCCACCGCGCTGCTCGACTCGAATCTCTACGGCGCCGCGGCGCTCGATGGGGTCTACTTCGGCCACAAGCCGGTCGAGATGGGTCAGTGCTCGCTGTGGCCGGTGAGCGAGCAGGCGACCTGCGGCAGCAGCCCCCACGCGGTGCGCACGCCGCAGCAGATTGCGGCCACCCCGGACCGCCCCTTCGACCACTACTACCTGCCCACCGTCTATTGGGAGCGTCAGGGGCTCGAGACGATGCTCGCCAGGCCGGGGCTCGACGCGCGCATCCGGCCGGCGACCGCCGGCGACACCGCCGCGATGTGGCGGCGGAGCGCTGCCTGTTATGACCTCGGCCTGACCGCGGCCGACTGGCAGATCCCGGCCGCCGTGCCCGGCCGGCCGACGGCCGTCAGCGCTGACGACGTCGAGGTCGACGGTGGGCCGTCCGCTGACAGCGATGCCGTGGGCTGCATGGTCGCCGACCACGTCCATCACAACGACGGCGGCGGTTGGATGATGGCGGACGTCTGGTACGGCGGGCTGGCGGCCGACCTCTGGCTGGGGCTCGAGGAGGATGCGTTCGAGAGCGGCGACATCTCCGGCTGGTCGGTGGCGACACCCTAAGGCACGTCGAACCGGAAGGCGCCGTCCGCGAGCGTGGGATTGGCGCGCGGCTCGAAGGTGGTGGTGAGGCGGTCGATGATGCCACCCGGGGCGTTGGTCGGGGTGTCCTCGACGACCTTGCGCACCAGGTGCGTCGCGACGTCGATCCAGACGGTGGTCGGGCGCACGGCGGTCACCGCGCCGGTCTTGGCGTAGCTGAGGCCAACTTCGGCGGCGAGCCGGTAAGCTGGTGATCCGCCGAGCGTCTCGGTGCCTTCGAGCCGAGGATCGGTCAGCCCGGTCAGCGTGCCTTGCAAGCCAGCCTGGGAGAACAGCAGCGGCGAGATTTGCAGGACGGTGCCTCGCGTCGGGTAGCTCGCCGCGGCGAATGCCTGGTGCCCCTGGCCCTTGGCGTAGGTCTGGTGCACGCGGGTCGCCGACCACCAGCTCTGAAAGTCGCCGCCGTCGCACCAGACCACCAGACGCTCGCCACTGGCCTTCTCGAAGGCGAACTGAAAGCTGCGTGGAGCGCGGTACGAGGTCGTGAAGTGGTGGCGCTCCGTCAGCTGAATCTGCCCGTTCGAGCCCGACTCGAGGAGCAGCTCCCCGGTGTCGGCGTAGGAAGAGAGCGCCGCATAGGTCGCCCGCGCCTGCTCGAGGATCTGCACGGCGGACGGGGTCTCGGCGGCCGCCGTGGCGACGGTGCTCAGGGTCGCGGCGATGGCGACGAGAAGGTGGGGGATGCGCTTCAACACTTGCCCTCCGGATTGCATAGCTTGAGCGTCAGTCGATAGGTGCCGTTGGCGCGCCCGTCGCCCTTCTCCCGCTTGACCGTCTGGTCGACCACCAGCGCCGTGGGCGTCTTCTTGACCTCGAGCTGCAGGGCGTCGTCGCCCATCGCTCGGGTGAGGAAGAACTCGCCATTCTTGAACGGCAGCTCGAGAGTGGTGACGTTGGGCATCATCGGGGTGAGGGGAGAGATGATCACGTAGACCACCCGGGCAGCCGCCTCGTAGTCGACCGAGGCGGGCTTCCGCCGCAGGGTGAGGACGCCCTGGACGATCTCACCTTCGACCGGCACGAAGAAGGTGTAGGGCTTGACCAGGGTCGCCGCCACCTTGCCCTCGACGTCGATCGGTTTCGGTTCGACCGGCCGGCCGTTGGGCATCGTCGGCCTCATGGTCAGAAGATTGAGGATTTCCGGCATCGGCATCGCCGTGCGCTTGTAGAGAATCGCGGCGGTGGTCAGCCCGGGTGCCCCCAGTCGTACCGAATCCTCCTGCATGCGGAAGTGGATCGCCTGGCCGATGAACTCGCCGTTGACCTTGGTGGTCAGACTCTGGGCGTCGGCGTCGCCCTTGGCATAGCGCAGTTCCAGCCGTCCCTCGAGCTCGATGTCGTAGCTCCACCAGGGCTTCGACGAGAGGTTGAAGAACTCGGCATGCATGGTGCCGGTGAAGCTCCCGGCCAGGCGTTCGCAGTACTTCTCGAACCACTGCTGGGCGACGAAGCTGCCGAAGTCGAATGCCATGCCGAAGGTGCTGTCGGCGAGGGCCTGCCTGGCGGTCAGCGCCACCGCCATGCGGTCGCCCTTGAACAGCCCCTTGGTCTGAGCTTCGGCCGTGGCGGTGGCCACCTTGGTGGCTTCCGTGGCCGGGAACTTGAATCTCTCGGAGAGTTTGGCCGCCAGCGCCCCTCCCTGGCTGGCCACGAAATCCACCAGGACCGACTTGATCGCGTTCACCGGGCCGCCCAGCAGGTTGGCGAGCGCCGCGGCGAAGTTCATCCCTTCGATGATGTGCTCGGCCGCCTCGCAGCGGGAGTTGCCCGCCTTACTCGCCTGCAGTTGCTGCACGATGCGGATGCGATCGGCGCGCGCGCTCTTGGTCCAGTCGCGCAGGACGATGGCGAACGGCTTCAGGACGGGGGCGGCGGCGGGATCCGCCGCGGCGTTCTTCAAGGGCATCATGACGTCGTCGAGGTTGCCGAGGTCGCGCACCGCGCGCTCGAGCTTGGGGCGCGTCGCCGCCCACTTCGCTTTCACCGCGTCGCGGGCCGCGGTGTCCGGCAGCCGCTCGATTCCCGTCGTGACCTCGTTCGTGACCTGCTGGATCGCGGCTGCGATCTCTCCGAGCTCCGCCTCCGCCTCCTCGATGTCATCGAGCGGCTCCATCACCTCGATGGCGAAGCGCCCGCTGCCGCTGAGCTGGCCGCTCGGTGACGCGGCGGCGACGGTGTAGTCCCCGGCCAGGGCGGTGTCGGTGAAGGAGGCGCTGTAGTCGCCGTCCGGCGCTGGCACGACGTCGAAGGCGACCACCTTGCCATCGGGCTTGGTGACGCGCAAGGTCATCGCATTCTTGCCGTCGAGCGGCGTGACGCCGTCGATGGTCACCGCGTCGCCCGGCGGGGCGCGCTCCGGCGTCACGCGCACCGAAACCCGCGGCTTGCCGCCGGCGGGGTCATCCGCCTGCGCGCCGGCGCCGAGGGCCGCGGTGAAGCCGATCGTGAGCGCGATGGCGAGCGCCGAGAGCCGCTGCATTGGAGTTCCTTTCGTGCGGGGAGCCAAGGGCCGCGCAGTGTAGCCGACACGAGCTGAAGCTCCGCAACTTTCCTCGCCATGTCCGGTCGCTGGTGTTTTTCCCGTTGGTAACATCAGGCCCAGTCGTTCACGAGCCAATTCGACACTTGCAGTCCAGGAGAACACCCGATGCCGTACCGCTCAGCCGCCAGCCTTATCGTTCTGGTCGCCATGGTGGCGACCAGCGCCATGGCCGCTGATTTCCCGACCCGCAGGCCGGGCATCTGGGAGACCGCGATGACGCTCGACGACGGCGCGGCGATCGTCAACAAGATGTGTTTCTCGCCCGGTGCGATCGTCCGATGAAGTGCGCATGGCGCGAGGAGGGCCGGTTGCCGGCGCGGCGTCGGGGCGCGCTGCTGACCGCCCTGGTGCTCACGGCGGCGTCGGGTGCGGCCCTTGCGGCCTCGCCGCCCGCGGCCGGCGGCGCCCAGGTTCCACGCTGCCCGAGCCTCACCATTGTCACCGCGGTCAGTCAGCCGCAGGGCGACTACGAGTCGATCAAGCGGATTCAGCTCGTCGATGGCGAGGGCACGGTGGTGCACTACTCGAACGAAAGGTGGCTCGACGACGACAAGACGAACCTGCAGAGCACCAAGGTGCTCCACCGGGTGCGCCGCGCCGACGAGCTGACGGCGACCAACTACCTGATCGAATGGGTGGAGAAGCTGCCCTTCGAGGTTCCCGAAACCACGTCGCTGGGCCCGTCGCGGGCGGTGCTCGAGGCCCTGAAGTCGACCGGCAAGGCGGAGCTGTCGATCATCCAGGACGTGTTGCCCGAACCGTCGCTCGACCGCTCGTCGATCGACTACATCATGAACGGCAAGTGGACCTTCCCGCTGGTCCGCGACCCCAAGCCGGCGACGGTCGAGGTACTGGTCAACGGCGTGCCCACCAAGCTGCCTGCCGTGCATGCGACCGGCAACCTGTGGGACGAGAAGGTCGAGTTCTTCTTTCTCGACGACCTCGACAACCCGTTGGCTCTGCACTTCCGCTTGGGGATCGACCGTTTCAAGGAGGTCAACGAGGTTTCGCGGGCGAACCGGGGCGAAAACGCGATGCCGAGCGACGACCGCTCGACGCTGCGCGTCGTCCGCCTGTCCTGGGACTGTCGCCTGGGCGACGGGGCGGAGCGCGCGCCCGCGGGCGCTGCGGTGCCGGGGTCGGGGAACGGGCGTGAAGCCCTGGCGGTCGATGCCCTGGCCGCAGGCGCGTCGGAAGCGCTGGTCGACAGCCTCGAACAGGGGCTCGACACCAAGGGCGAGGCGGTCGACGTCTACGACATCTTCTTCACCTTCGACAGCGCCCTGATCCGCACCGAGTCCGAGCCCACGCTGGCGGCGATTGCCGCGCTGCTCACCCGTCACGCCGACTGGCGCCTGGCCCTCGGTGGCCACACCGACGCCATTGCCGGTGACGCCTACAACCTGACGCTGTCGACTCGCCGTGCCGAGGCGGTGAAGGCAGCCCTCGTTGCCCGTGGCGTCAACGCCTCGCGCCTCACCGCCCAGGGATTTGGCGAGTCGCGGCCACGAGCCACCAACGACACGCTCGAAGGGCGGGCGCGCAATCGCCGCGTCGAGCTGGTCCGTCAGTGAACGCCGGAGCAACAACCCTCGTGGTCCTCGCCCTTGCGTGGGGCGGCTGGCGATCAGCAGCTCACGAGATGTCGAGCTCGCTCGCGTCGTCGGGCTTGGTCGCCCCGGCGATCACGAAGAGGCCGCCGAGCAGCGACGGCTCGCGGTAGCTGGCGGTCAGCCCGGCGGTGGCGAGAAGCGGGCCGAGGCGGCGGTTGAGGTCGGTGGCGACCAGTCTGACCGCGAGGTTGGCCAGGCGGCGGCCGGCGGAAGGGGTAGCGCCATCGGGGAGGAACTTGTCGAAGATGGCCACCCGACCGCCCGGCCGGAGCACGCGGGCGATCTCCCGCATCACGGCTTCGGCATCGGGAACGACCGCCAGGACGAGATGGGCCACCACAGCGTCGAATCGAGCGGCCGGGAAGTCGAGTCGGGTCGCATCCATCGTCCGTGCGTCGACCGTCAGCTCGAGGTCCGCCGAGCGTTGGCGGAGCCGCGCGATCATCGCCGGCGAGAGGTCGATGGCGGTCAGCTCGAGGCCCGGCACGCGGGGCAGCACGTCGAGGTCGAGCCCGGTACCGGCACCCACCAGCAGCAACCGCTCGCCGGGCACGAGCTCGAGGCGGGCCAGCGAGCGGCACCGCGGCTGGCGGAACGCCCGCGTGGCCAGCAGGTCATAGAACGGGGCATACAGCGACCAGCGCCAGCGTGACCATCCCATGGACGACATGCGTGTCCGAGCCTATCTCGGGAGTTGCGTGGGAGCCGCAGGGGACGCCGTACAATGGGGCCATGGAACACGCCGAAACGCCGCTGCCGAATCCTGGGCTCGATGGTACCGGCTGGCTGGTTCTCGTCGGCGGCGGTGAGTTCAGCTTCGGCGAGACCCTCGACGCGGACCTCGCCTGGCTCGAGGTGGCGGCGCCCGGCGCGGTGGGCTTCGTGCCGGCGGCGAGCGGCTCGCAGGACTACGCCCGGCACTTCGCCGACTACCTGCGCGAGGGGCTCGGCCGCATGGTGGCCGAGGACGACCCCGCCGCCGACTCCACTACCGAGCCGGGCGTGGCGCCGGGGCGCGCGCTCGAGCTGATCCCGATCTACCGTGACCGCGACGCCCGTCGCGGCAAGAACAGCGAGCGACTCGGGGCGCTGCCGGCGGTCTACCTCGGCGGTGGGGTGGCCGACCACCTGCTCGACGCGTTGGCCGGCTCGCTTGCCGTCGAGGCCCTGGAGCGGAAGTGGCGCCAGTCGACCGGCGTGGTGGTCGCGATCGCGGCGGCGGCGCAGTGCTGCGGGCAGGTGGTGCGCAGCATTGCCGGCGGCACCCTGGTGCCCGGCTTCGGCTGGCTTCCGGGTGGCGTGGTGGAGACCAACTTCGACCCCGGGCACGACCGTCGGCTGCGCCAGCTGGTGGCGGCGCCGGGCGTCCAGTGGGGCCTCGGGATCCCGACCGGCTCGGCGATCCTGTTCGGGCCGGCGGGCCGCATCGACGTCGTCGGCCCCGCGTTCGCGCTGGTGGGCGCCGAGTCCGACCTGGTCGTGCTCGGCGGCGTCGACGGGGCCGATGCGAGCCCGACCGATGTCAGCTAGGAGCGCACGGTCAGAATAAGAGCTGAGCCCGCGCCGATGGCGGGCGCGGCGCGAAGTGTGGGATAGTCTGGCCTGCTTGCCGCACTGCGGCATGCTCGCGCTTGCGGTTGTCCCACCATCCCACTTCAGGAGGCATGCCTCATATGTACCTGCGCAAGACCCTGTCGGTGCTCTTCACGCTGGCCGTCGTCGGTGTGTCGTCGATTCTGCGCGCGTCCGAGATCGAGGTCGGCACGACCCTGCCGGGCGTTCAGGCCAAGGACCAGGACGGCAAGGTGGTCGATCTCACGACCGCCGGTGGCAAGGGCTTCACTCTGGTCTACTTCTACCCCAAGGCCGATACCCCGGGCTGCACCAAGCAGGCCTGCAGCCTGCGCGACGCCTACGCCAAGCTGACCGAGAAGGGGATCACCGTGTTCGGCGTCTCGGGGGACGGCGTGGCGTCGCAGAAGGCGTTCCAGGAGAAGTTCAAGCTGCCGTTCACCCTGCTCGCCGACGAGGACAATGCGGTGATGACTGCCTTCGGTGTGCCGCACACCGGGCACTTCGCGAGCCGCCAGGCCTTCCTATTCCAGGACGGCAAGCTGGTGTGGCGCGATCTGTCCGCCTCGACCGCCGAACAGGCGGCCGACGTGCTGGCCGCAATCGCCGAGCTCGGCAAGTAGGGTCGTCCGAGCGGACGGGTCGGACGTGACGGCACGACTTGGCTGGCGGCGGGCAGCGCCCGTCGTTGCCTTGGTGATCGCCCTCGGTGGGGCAGGGGGGTGTGCCTCGACCCCACCGCGGAGCCCCGACGCCGTCGTCGAACCCGAGTTGGTCGACCTCGCCACCCTCGACCCGACGCTCCATTTCGACATCCGCTACGCCACCGCCCGCAATTTCGTCGGGCGGCCGGTGTACCCGGCGCCACGCGCCTTCCTCGAGCGCCAGGCGGCGACCGCCCTGCTCGCCGCCCATCGTTCACTGGCGGCGGATGGCTTCGGGCTCGTCGTCTTCGACGGCTACCGGCCCTGGCGGGTGACCCGGCTGTTCTGGCGTCTGACGCCACCGGCGCTGCGCGACTTCGTGGCCGACCCCGCCAAGGGCTCGCGCCACAACCGCGGCTGCGCCGTCGACGTCACGCTCTACGACCTGGCGACCGGAGCCGAGGCCGGCATGCCATCCGACTACGACGACTTCAGCGACCGCGCCCATCCCGACTGGGCCGCCGGCGACCCCGCGGCGATCGCGCGTCGCGATCGCCTGCGGCAGGCGATGGAGGCCGTCGGCTTCACCGTCTACGCCAACGAGTGGTGGCACTTCGATTTCCAGGGCTGGGAGCGGTACGTGGTCCTCGACCGCAGCTTCGCCGACGTCGACCGCCAGACTCGAGCCAGCCCACGCCGCTGATCGTGCGCACGGTCGTCGCCGGGAAAGCGGCTGGCGGTGCGGTATCATGAACAGCGCTGCGCTCCGCGCGCCGCGCCTCCCGTAGCCCTCACACCCCGTCCGCTCCGTGCCCCGATCGTCCACCGTGACGGTGTCGGCCTGGCTGGAGCCGACTCCATACCCCGACCGAAAGGAACCACCCCATGGAGATGACTCTCGCCATCCTCAAGCCCGACAGCGTCGCCGCCGGCAACGCGGGCAAGATCCTTGCCCACCTCGAGGGCCAGGGCTTCACCATCCGCGGCCTGCGGGTCCTGCACCTCACCAAGGCGCAGGCCGAGGCCTTCTACGCCGTGCACAGCGCGCGTCCCTTCTTCGCCAGCCTAGTCGAGTTCATGACCAGCGGCCCGGTGATCCCGGTGGCGCTCGAGCGCGAGAATGCGGTGCTCTATCTGCGCGAGGTGATGGGCGCCACCGACGTCGCCAAGGCGGCGCCGGGAACGGTGCGCAACCTGTTTGGCACCTCGATCGAGAAGAATGCCATCCACGGCAGCGACTCGGCCGAGAACGCGAGGATCGAAGTCGGCTTCTACTTCAGTCACACCGAGCTGCTCGCCGGCCGCTGAGAGTCACACCGGGTTGCGGCTGCACCTCGAGGTCGTCCCCGCCAGCGGGCCAGCCATCGCGGCTGGTCCGTTGCTCATCGTCCACGGCCTCTTCGGCTCGGCCGACAACTGGCGAACCCTGGCCAAGGCGTGGGCCGCCGGCCCCGTGGCGCCGCGTGAGGTGCTGGCGGTCGACCTGCGCAACCACGGTCGCTCGCCGTGGAGCGACGAGATGACCTACCCGGCGCTTGCCGCCGACTTAGTCGAGCTGCTCGACGACCGCGGCCTGGCCACGGTCGCCGTTCTCGGTCATTCCCTCGGTGGCAAAGTGGCGATGACGTTGGCTCTGACCGCGCCGCACCGGGTCGAGCGCCTGGTCGTTGCCGACATCGGGCCGCAGGCCTACCCCTCCTCGCAGGAGGACGTGCTGGCTGCCCTCCAAGCGGTCGACCCGACGAGCTGCGGCACACGCGGCGAGGTCGACGTGCGGCTGGCGCCTGCGATCAGCGACGTTGGGACGCGGCAGTTCCTGCTCAAGAGCCTCGAGCGTGTCGACACCGGCGGCTTCCGCTGGCGGCTGAACCTCGCGGCGCTCGCCGCCGCGGCCCCGGCCCTGCGCCAGAGCGTGCCGGACGCCCTGGCAAT
>CXWL01088800.1_pt1 | contig 35450 bp, 29 predicted proteins | sample 590931 | NCBI WGS metagenome assembly CXWL01 (sample SAMEA3498368, study PRJEB10139) | groundwater metagenome | biome: water well; material: biofilm material | place: Germany | collected 2015-04-27
CCCATCAGCACGTCCGAGCCGCCCGACTGGTACTTGGTCAGCGCCTGCATGATGATGTCGACGCCGAGGTCGAAACCGCGCAGCGCGAGGCCGGCCGACCAGGTGTTGTCGAGCGCGACCAGCACGCCCTTGTCGTGCGCCGCCTTGCAGATCGCCGGCAGGTCCGGCACTTCCATCGACACCGATCCCGGCGCCTCGGTCCAGATCAGCTTCGTGTTCGGCTGGATCAGGTCGGCGATGGCGGCGCCCACCAGCGGATCGTAATAGCGCGCGCTGATGCCGAAGTCGCGCGTGAGCCAGTTGCCCAGCTCGCGGTTCGGGTTGTAGACGTTGTCCGGCAGAAGCACGTCGTCGCCGGTCTTGAGCAGCGCGAAGTCGACCATCGCGATCGCCGCCAGGCCGCTCGGCGCCAGCAGGCAAAAGCTGCCGCCTTCGATTTCGGCGAGGCGCGCTTCCAGCGTGAACGTGGTCGGCGTGCCGTGCAGCCCGTAGGTATAGGCGTTCTTCTCTTTCCACTCGCCCGAACGCATGGCCGCGACGTCCTTGAACAGCACCGTCGAGGCGTGGTGGATCGCGGTCGGATAGGCCGCGAAGCCTTCCGGCGCCGCGTAGTCGCTGTGGATCAGCGTCGTTTGCGCGGACTTCTTCATGCTCAGGCCACCGAGGCCCACAGGTCGTGTGCGTCGGCCGACGTGACGACGACGTCGGCGAATTCGCCCACGGTGAGCTTCTTGCCGGGCACCAGCGAGCGCTTGATGTGCACCACGCCGTCGATTTCCGGCGCGTCGGCGGACGAGCGGCCGACCGCTTCGCGGGCGTTGACTTCATCGATCAGCACGCGCACGGTCTTGCCGACCTTGGCCTGCAGGCGCTTGGCCGAAATCTCTTCCTGCAGCAGCATCACGCGGGCGCGACGCTCTTCGCGCAGTTCTTCCGGCACCGGGTTCTCGAGAAGGTTGGCGGTGGCGCCTTCGACCGGCGAGTAGGCGAAGCAGCCGAGGCGGTCGATCTGCGCTTCCTTAAGGAAGTCGAGCAGGTATTCGAATTCGGCTTCGGTCTCGCCCGGGAAGCCGGCGATGAAGGTCGAGCGGATCGTCAGGTCCGGATTCATCGCGCGCCATGCCTGGATGCGGTCGAGGTTCTTCTCGCCGCTGGCCGGGCGCTTCATGCGCTTGAGGACATCGGGGTGGGCGTGCTGCATCGGGATGTCGAGGTAAGGCAGCACATGGCCGCCGCTCATCATCGGGATGACCTGGTCGACGTGCGGGTACGGATAAACGTAGTGCAGGCGGATCCAGGCGCCGTACTGCGCGGCCAGCTGGCCGAGCGCTTCGACCAGCTGCGTCATGTGGGTCTTGACCGGGCGGCCGTTCCAGAAGCCCGAGCGGAACTTGACGTCGACGCCGTAGGCGCTGGTGTCCTGCGAAATGACCAGCAGTTCCTTGACGCCGGCCTTGAATAGGTTCTCGGCTTCGAGCATCAGGTCGGCGATCGGGCGCGACACCAGGTCGCCGCGCATCGACGGGATGATGCAGAAGCTGCAGCGGTGGTTGCAGCCTTCGGAAATTTTCAGGTAGGCGTAGTGTTTCGGGGTCAGCTTGACGCCTTGCGACGGCACCAGGTCGAAGAAAGGCTCGTGCGGCTTCGGCAGGTGCAAGTGGACCGAGTCCATCACCTCGGCCAGCGCGTGCGGGCCCGTTACGGCCAGCACCTTCGGGTGGATCTTCATGATGATGTCATCGCCGGCCGCGTCCTTCTTGGCGCCGAGGCAGCCGGTGACGATGACCTTACCGTTTTCGGCGAGCGCCTCGCCGATGGCGTCGAGCGACTCCTGCACCGCGGCGTCGATGAAGCCGCAGGTGTTGACGATCACCAGGTCGGCGCCGGCATAAGACTTCGCCGTTTCGTAGCCTTCCGCGCGCAGCTGGGTCAGGATCTGTTCCGAGTCGACCAGCGCTTTCGGGCAGCCGAGCGAAACGAAGCCGACCTTGGGAGCGGCGCCGGGCGCGATGACGATGGAATCGGAAACGGCGGGAACGGGGATACGGCGAAGTTCGGACATGGTATGGGGGACGCAGGCAGGCTAATCCTCCATTGTACCGCGCCNNATGGGACCTTATTTCTTGTCGACGGGCGGGAACGGGAAGGCGCCGAAGATGCTCTTGCTCTGGCTTTGCATCTGCTCCTGCATCTGCACGAACAGGTTCTTGCTCTGGTCGATGTAGTTGTTCATCATCCCTTGCATCATCGGTCCCTGCACGTTCATGAACTGGGTCCACATTTCGGGGCTGAAGGGTTTGCCTTCGAAGCCGCCGGTGGTGCCGGTCGTGAACTTGTTCTGGATGTCGGTGAACGCCTGGACGTTCTTTTCGAGGTAGGAACCCATCATGCCCTGCATCGCATGGCCGTAGTAGCGGATGATCTGCGACAGCACGACGCTCGAGAACATCGGCGCGCCGTTGGCTTCTTCTTCGAGGATGATCTGCAGCAGGATGCTGCGCGTCAGGTCCTCGTTCGACTTGGCATCGACCACCGTGAATTCGTCGGCGTCGAGTACCAGCTGCTTTACGTCCGTCAACGTGATGTACGAGCTGGTCTGCGTGTCATACAGGCGTCGGTTAGGATATTTCTTGATCAGGCGTTCGGTACTTTTTTTTGCACTACTCATCTCAAGTTCCACTTATTGCGCCGCAGCGCTTTCTAATAAAAAAGGGACGATCGCCCGCTCCTGGCAACCCTGCTTGTTAATCCGCAGGTTGAATATTCATCAAAATACCATGTTGCGAGAGCAGATGCAGCATTTATTGCAGTGCAACTTTAAAGTAAACATAAAGCAACAACGATTGCCTTTCGCATCACCCTCAATCGGCCCGGACTTTGACGTAGCGGCCCGGCGCCGGTTCGATCGGCGCGTACTGCTTGTTGCCAAGTTTGCTACGCGCTTTGATGTCCTTGCCGCCGTTTTCGGCGAGGAAGCCGGCCCATACCGTCCACCAGCTGCCCTTGTGCTCGGTTGCGCCCGCCATCCACTCGTCGGCGCTCAGCGCCTTGGCCTTGCCCTTCGGCTTGGCGTCGTTGGTCCAGTGGCTGCGTTTGCCTTTCGAGGCGGGATTGATCACGCCGGCGATGTGGCCCGAGGCGCCGAGCACGAAGCGGTTGTTCTTCGGCTTGCCGGGATTGAGCAGGCCCATCGACTTGTACGCCGCGTCCCACGGCACGATGTGGTCCTCGCGCGAGCCGTAGACGAACACCGGCGCGTCGATGGCGCCGAGATCGACCGGCGCGCCGGCGGTAGTGAGCATGCCCGGCTCGCGCAGCTTGTTTTCGAGGTACATATTGCGCAGGTAGAAGCAGAACATCGGCCCCGGCAGGTTGGTGCTGTCCGAGTTCCAGTACAGCAGGTCGAACGGCGGCGGCTCCTTGCCCTTGAGGTAGTTCGACTGCACGTAGTTCCACACCAGGTCGTTCGGCCGCAGCGAGGAAAACGTCGTCGCCAGGTCGCGCCCCGGCATCAGGCCGCCCTTGGCCAGGCTCTTTTCGCGCTGCGCCACCTGCGACTCGTCGATGAAGACGTCGAGCACGCCGGTGTCTTCGAAGTCGAGCAAGGTCGTCAGCAGGGTCAGGCTGGCGGCCGGCTGTTCGCCACGCGCGGCCAGTACCGCCAGCGCGCTGGTGACGATGGTGCCGCCGACGCAAAAGCCGAAGGCGTTGACCTTGTCGCTGCCGGAAATCTCGCGCGCGACGCGGATCGCCTCGATCGCGCCCTTGTCCACGTAGTCGTCCCAGGTCACGCCGTCGAGCGACTTGTCGGGATTGCGCCATGACACCAGGAACACCGTGTTGCCCTGCTCGATGGCGTAGCGCACCACGGAGTTTTCAGGCTGCAGGTCGAGGATGTAGAACTTGTTGATGCACGGCGGGATCATCACCAGCGGCACCGCATGCACGGTCGCGGTGGTCGGCGCGTACTGAATCAGCTGGAACAGTTCGTTTTCGAACACCACCTGCCCGGGGGAATTGGCGACATTGCGGCCGACCTCGAAGGCCGATTCGTCCGACAGCGAGATGCGGCCCTTCTGCATATCGGCCAGCATGTTGGCCAGGCCCTTGGTCAGGCTCTCTCCCTTCGTCTCGATCAGCTGCTGCTGCGCTTCCGGGTTGGTCGCGAGGAAGTTAGCCGGCGACATCGCGTCGACCAGCTGCTGCACCGCGAAGCGGATCTTCTGCTTGTCGCGCGGCGCCGCTTCGACCGCTTCGGCCATCGCGGTGAGGAAATGGGAGTTCAGCAAGTACGACGCGGCGCTGAAAGCGGCCAGCGGATTGGCCTGCCATTCCTTGGCGGCGAAGCGGCGGTCGTGCAAGACAGGGGTCTTCATCGCCGCCATGTCCTGCCATAATGCACCGGCCTTTTGCAGGTAGTCGTTCTTGATCGACTCCAGCGACTCCGGGCTGATCTTGGCGCCGGCGTCCTTCAGGATGCCGGCGATCGGATTGATGTCCGGCTCGGGCAGCTTCATCCACGACTGCCAGGTGGCAGGATCGGCAAACTGGGTCATCCAGGCGTTCGCCATGGCGTGGGGATCGGGCTTATTCATGTTGTCGTCCATTGGTTACAATTGCGGTTTCTGCCGAAGGAAGTGTATGTGGATCGTCGCCGTTGCCTGGATTTACGTGGTGGGCCTGATGGCTATCACGGAGCCGAATGTCGTTGCTGGAATTATGACCTTTTTGGGTTATTGCGTGTTGCCATTATCTATACTTTACTACCTCGCCGGGTCGAAGCGCAGGCGCCGGCGTATCAATGAAGCGGCGCGTCGGCGCCAGGGGTCAGACCCCGGTGTTTCTTTTGAGGGGGCTGGCCCCGGTGTGCAGCCACCGTCTCCACCTGGGTCAGACCCTAGGAAACTTCAGACCGTGGACTCGGCGTCCCCGTCCGACCCCTCGGCCTAAGGCTTTAGCCAGATCAGGCTGGCCTGGCGGCCGGTCACGCCGTCGCGCCGGTACGAATAAAATCGAGTCCGTTCGCTGGCGGTGCAGTGGTCGCCGCCCCACACTTTCGTCACGCCGTCGCGCGCCAGCATCAGGCGCGCCAACGCATTCATGTCGGCCAGGTATTTGCCGGGCCGGCCTTCGAAGGGCTTGAACGCCGCCCTCACCTGCGCCGCTTCGGCGCCGGAATTGGCCAGGAAACTGTCCAGCACGTCGGCGCCGACTTCGAACTGGCTCGGGCCGATCGCCGGGCCGAGCCAGGCGGTGATTTCGCCGGCGCCGGCGGCACGCATCGCCGCCACCGTTTCGCCCAGCACGCCGGCGGCCAGGCCGCGCCAGCCGGCATGCGCCGCGCCGACCACGGTGCCGGCCAGGTCGGCGAACAGCACCGGCAGGCAATCGGCGGTCAGCACCGCGCACACCACGCCGGGACGGGTGGCGATGCTGGCGTCGGCCACCCGCACCGGCTGTCCCAGCCCGACACTGGCGGCGTCGACCACGGCGACGCCATGCACCTGCGAAATCCAGGCCGGCGCGCCAGGCACCAAGGCGCGCACGGCGGCGCGGTTCTGCTGCACCGTTTCCGGATCGTCGCCGACGTGCAGGCCGAGATTGAGCCCGCCGCCGCCGGCGCCGTCGTCATACGGGCCGGTGCTGGCGCCGCCACGGCGGGTGCTGGCCAGCGCGCCGACGTTGGCGGGCGCGTCCGGCCACTCCGGCGTGATCAATCCGGGATCCATGTCACCAGTTCAGGCTCGGGAATGCCGGCGCGCTCGATCAGTTCGGCGAAGTCGTCCGCCAGCGGCACGATCCACTCGACGTCTTCGCCGGTGGCCGGATGCACCAGGCCGAGGCGGCGCGCCTGCAATGCCTGGCGCGGGAACACCGGCGTCAGGTGCTGCTTGCCGTAGACCGAGTCGCCCACCAGCGCGAAGCCGAGGTGCTGCATGTGCACGCGGATCTGGTGGGTGCGGCCGGTTTCGAGCTGGCACTGCACCAGGCTGACCGGGCGGCGGTCGAGCAGGCCGCTGGCGATCAGCTGGAAATGCGTGATCGCCGGCTTGGCCGAGAAATTGGTCGACACGGCCATCTTGACGCGGTCTTTCGGGTGGCGCCCCATCGAGGCGTCGATGGTGCCGCTGGGACGCGGGGTGCCCCACACCAGCGCGAAATACTCGCGCTTGACGCTGCGCGCGGCCAGCTGGCGCACCAGGTCGGTCTGCGCGGCCAGCGTCTTGCCGACCACCATCAGGCCGCTGGTGTCCTTGTCGAGCCGGTGGACGATGCCGGCGCGTGGCACGCCGGCCAGTTGCGGCGCGTGAAACAGCAGGCCGTTGAGCAAGGTGCCGGACCAGTTGCCGGCACCCGGGTGCACCACCAGGCCGGCCGGCTTGTTGATCACCATGATGTGTTCGTCTTCGTAGACGATGTTCAGCGGCACCTCTTCCGGGGTGTAGGCATGGTCTTCCGGGGCGCTCTGTGGTTCGATGACTACCGTTTCGTCGCCATACGCGGTATCCTTGCCGCGCGCCGGCTTGCCGTCGACCAGCACGTGACCGGCGTCGAACCACAGTTGCAGGCGGCTGCGCGAAAATTGCGGCACCAGGCCGGCGATGACTTTGTCGAGGCGCTGGCCACATGCTTCCGGCGTCAGTTCGAGGGTGATCGGGGACAGGTCGATGCCAATGTCGAGCGGCGCGAACTCGGCGTCGATCTCATCGTCAAAATCAGGGTCTAAGGGTAAATCCGCCGAATTCGGCGTTGGAGTTAATATCACAGCAGTCCCATCGGCTATAATCAGCCTTTCGTTGAATCTCGGTAAATACTCTCTTGCAAAAAGTCATGCAAAAAAAATTATCTCTGGTTGTTGCTTCATGCGTACTGCTTGGTTTGTCTGCTTGCAGCTTGTTCCCGGAAAAAGCGGACGAGACCAAAAACTGGTCGGTGACGAAATTATACGCTGAGGCGCGCGAGGAGATGAACGGCGGCCACTACGAAGCGGCGATCAAGCTGTTCGAGCGGCTCGAAGCGAACTACCCGTTCGGCACCTACGCCACGCAGGCGCAGATGGAGATCGCCTACGCCTACTACAAGACGCAGGACCAGGCCCAGGCCTTGGCGGCGGTCGAGCGCTTCATCAAGCTGCACCCGAATCATCCGCAGGCCGACTACATGTACTACCTGCGCGGCCTGATCTCGTTCAACGACCAGATCGGCTTCCTCTCCGTGCTGTATTCGCANNGCGATCGCCCGCATGAAGTACCTGATCAACGCGATGGCGCAGTATGAAGTGCACGTGGCGAATTACTACTTCCGCCGCGGCGCCTACCTGGCGGCACTGAACCGTGCGCAGGGCGCGGTCACCGACTACAGCGATGCGCCGGCGACGGAAGAAGCGCTGTTCATCATGATCCGCAGCTACGACAAGATGGGCAACCTCGACCTGCGCGACGACACCCAGCGCGTGTTCACGAAGAACTACCCGAACAGCAAGTTCCTCAAGCCGGGCGCCACTGCCAGCTGGCTGAACTTCTGGTCGAAGAAGTAAAGCAAGGCCACAGGTCTCCAAACCGTCATTCCCGCGCACGCGGGAATCCAATTTCGTCGAGTTGCCACGGATCCAATTTCGTCGAGTTGCCACGGAATTGGGTCCCCGCATTCGCGAGGACGACGGTTTTTAGGTTAGCGGGTCAAGGACGCGGGTTCACGCTTCGAGCTTGCGGCGGAAGACCCAGCTGGTCGCCGTCGAATCGCGCTTGCTGAAGGCGTAGCCGTCCACCTTGAATTTCTTCAGCTTCTCGGCATCGGTGATGCCCTTCTCCGCCGCGTAGCGCGCCATCATCCCGCGCGCCCGTTTGGCGAAGAACGAGATGATCTTGTACTTGCCGTTCTTCCAGTCCTCGAACACCGGGCTGATCACCGGCACCGGCAGCAGCTTCGGCCGCACTGACTTGAAATATTCTTCCGACGCGAGATTGACCAGCACCTCGGCGCCGTTCGCGGCAATCGCTTCATTGATCCTGGCGGTGACGCTGTCGCCCCAAAAACCGTACAGGTCCTTCGCATCCGCCGTCGGCAGGCGCGAGCCCATTTCCAGCCGGTGCGGATGGATCAGGTCGAACGGACGCAGCACGCCGTACAATCCGGACAGGATGCGCACATGCGCTTGCGTGTACGCCAGCGCCTTCGGCTTGAGCGAACGCGCATCGAAACCGGCGTAGACGTCGCCGTTGAATGCCATGATGGCCTGGCGCGCGTCCTTCGTTTCGGTGCTCCAGGTCGCGTAACGCGCGACGTTGAGCATGGCGAGCGGATCGGACAAGTCCATCAGCTCGGCCAACTGGCCGGGCGAGTAAGCGCGCAGCACGTCGATCAGCGCGCTGGAACGCTCCAGCATGTCGGGCGTGGTGGTCAGTTTCGTGGTGGGACGGGTCTCGAAGTCGAGGGATTTTGCAGGCGACAAGACAATCAGCATAAGATTCGATCAACATCCAACAATTAGAATTGCCGACATGATACCCGTACCAGCCGAACGCATCGTCATCGACACCAATGTTTGCCTCGACCTGCTGGTGTTCCACGACCCGCGCTGGGCCAGCCTGCTGGCCGCGCTCGAGAGCGGCGCCGTCGAAGCGGTGACCCGCGCCGACTGCCGCGACGAATACAACATCGTGCTGCACTACAAGCACCTGCCGCTCGACGACGACAGCCGCCCCGTGGCGTCTGCGCGTTTCGATGCGCTGGTCAAGGTGGTGGCACCGGAGACGAGCCTGGTGCGCTTGCCCATATGCACCGACCGCGACGACCAGAAATTCCTCGAAGTGGCCCGCGACGCCCGCGCCGCCGTGCTGATCACCAAAGACAAGGCGCTCCTGAAGCTGGCGCGCAAGACCGCCCAGGCCGGACTGTTCCGCATCATGCTGCCGGAGGCATGGGTCAAAGCGCAGGCAGCCACTGCTGCGCTAGAATAGGACTCCGACAACTTCGCACCATCGCCTCATGACCACACCCGTCCTTCGCACCAAACTGCCCGCCGTCGGCACCACGGTTTTCACACGGATGTCGGCACTGGCCATCGAGCACGATGCGGTCAACCTCGGCCAGGGCTTTCCCGACTTCGCCTGCGACCCGGCCCTGCCGTCGATGGTGGCGGATGCCATGCGCGCCGGCCACAACCAGTATCCGGCGATGGCCGGCGTGGCGCCGCTGCGCGAGGTGGTCGCCGCCAAGGTCCAGGCCCTGTACGGACGCAGCTACGATGCCGCGTCCGAAATCACCGTCACCGCCGGCGCCACCCAGGCGCTGACCACCGCAATCCTGTGCTGCGTGCATCCGGGCGACGAGGTGATCGTCATCGAACCGGCCTACGACAGCTACGCGCCGGCCATNNCGCCTGGTGATCATCAACTCGCCGCACAACCCGACCGGCTCGGTGCTGCGGCGCGCCGACATCGACGCCCTCACCGCCATCGTGCGCGGCAGCGACATCCTGATCCTGTCCGACGAGGTCTACGAACACATGGTCTACGACGGCGCGGTGCACGAGTCGCTGTGCCGCTACCCGGAACTGGCCGAGCGCGCCTTCGTCGTGTCCAGCTTCGGCAAGACCTACCACGTGACCGGCTGGAAGATCGGCTACGTGGCGGCGCCGGCGGCGCTGTCGGCCGAGTTCCGCAAGGTGCACCAGTACAACGTGTTCACCGTCAACACGCCGATGCAGCACGGCATCGCCCACTACATGGCCGATCCGGCGCCCTACCTCGAGCTGCCGGCGTTCTACCAACGCAAGCGCGACCTGTTCCGCGACGGCCTCAAGGGGAGCCGCTTCACGCTGCTGCCGGCCGACGGCACCTACTTTCAATGTGTTAAATATGATGCAATTTCATCTATACTGGAGGCGGACTTTGCGGAATGGCTGACGCGCGAGATCAAGGTTGCCGCGATCCCGGTGTCGGCGTTCTACAGCCAGGGGACGGAATCGGGCATCGTGCGGTTCTGCTTTGCAAAGAAGGACGACACCTTGCGGCTTGCGCTGGACCGGCTCGCCAAACTTTGAATGACCACCGCAAACATTCCATCGGCTTCCTATTCCGTCCTGCGCAGCCTGAACCGGGTGAACAGCGAACTGGACGGGCTGCTGGCGCGGCTCTCCGCCTATAGCGACGCCGACCGCGCCTTGCGCCAGATGGCGCACGAGGTGGCCGCCGCGACCGCGCGTGCGCCTGACGTCGCCATCGCCGCCGTCCTGCTGAACCAGATCGCCGGCCGCTACGCCATACGCCACTGCATCGACACCGCCATCGTCGCCTGCGTGATGGCGCGCGCGATGAACAGATCCGAACTCGAAGTGCTGACCGTGGCTGCCGCCGCGCTGACGATGAACGTCGGCATGATGCGCCAGATCGAAAGCTTCCAGAGCAAGTCGTCCGCCCTCACCGGCGACGAGCGCGCGATGGTGCGGCGCCATCCCACCGAGAGCGCCGAACTGCTGCGCTGCGCCGGCGTCAGCGACGAAGACTGGCTCGCCGGCGTCTTGCAGCATCACGAGAGCGACGACGGCAGCGGCTACCCCGAAGGGCGGCGCAACGGCGACATCGCCTTCATCGCCAAGCTGATCGGCATCGCCGACCGCTACTGCGCCTGTGTTTCGGCGCGCAATTACCGGCGCTCGATGCTGCCGCCACTGGCGCTCGACAAGCTGCGCGCCGACGGTGGCTACGACGCCGCGCTGATCGAACGTTTCTGCGCGGAGCTGGGCGCGTATCCGCCGGGCACGCTGGTGCGGCTGGCGAATGGCGAGACTGGCGTCGTGGCCGGCTGTGGCGCGCGGTTGGTGCACGCGCTGCGCGACGCCGACGGCGCTCCGATCTCGCTGGAACGGCGCACCGACGCGCCTGGAAACGCCATCGATGCCGCCCTGAACGAGGACGACGCGCGGCTCCGATTCCGCATGAAAACAGTGTGGGGAGAGCTCGCCGCATTGTAGAGGCCGGCGTTTGACAGCCCGCAACCGACCACAGCCAAGACCGCGCAACAATCGATTCACGGTCATACGCAGTGGAGCTTGTATGTCATTCGTCTACGCAAAAGTGGAGTCACTCAAGGGCAAGGCCAAGGTCGGTTCGCATCGATGCGTGGCGCTGGTCCAGTTCTACGCCGCCGGCGTCCCGCACACCAGCAAATGGAAAGAAGGTGAGGTCGTCGTGGCCAACCCGAGCATTCTGGAAGGCACGGCAATCGCGACCTTCGTCAAAGGACGATATCTGAGCCTGCCGCACGGGAACCACGCCGCGTTTTTCCTGCGCCAGGGCACCGACGGATTCTGGGTCATGGATCAGTGGATGGACAANNCCCCCGCCAAAGTAACAGGTTTTCGCCGATTACGATTTCCGCCATGCTAGGACGGTTGCGGTGTTTTTGCGGTCACGACCAACGATGAAATCGGTCGTCTGTCGCGCACCTTCAATGTGATGATCGATGTGTTACGCCAGCGCGAGCGGGAGATGGGGCGCGGGCGAAGCTGGGCGCAGCGCCGCCAACGATGAAGAGGGCGACGCCGGCTAACGCGGAAATTCTCTCAGCCGTTCTGCAGAACGCCGTTTTTTTCGACGACGGAGTGATAGCGGTTTCGCCCCGCGCGCTTGGCCGAATACAACGAAGCGTCAGCATGGCTTGCCATCGATTCGGCCGACGAGTCGGCGCCGGAGAATGCGACGCCGATGCTGGCCGACACCGCAAGCGCTTTGCCGGAGATGTCGAATGGCGCTTGCAGCGCTTCCAGGATCTTGCTGGCGACGCGTTCGCATGCCCCGAGCGAATTGACGGCTTCGAGGACGATCGTGAATTCGTCACCGGCGAGGCGCGCCAGCATGTCGGTCTCGCGTAGCACCGAGCGGATCCGCTTGCCGAATTCGACGAGCACCTGATCGCCCGCTGCGTGACCGAGCGAGTCGTTGATCTGCTTGAAATTGTCGAGGTCGAGATACATCAACGCGAGCGGGCTGCGCTGGCGCCGCGACCTGGCGAGTGCTGCCCCCAGGTGCTCTTCGTACATGCGGCGATTCGGCAGCCCCGTCAACGGATCCGCGTTGGCGAGCAGGATCAGCTGCCGTTCATATTCGCGGGAAGCGGTGGCGTCCGTCGCCAGCACGTAGATACCGGCGACCACACCATGCCGCATATGGGGAATGTAGGTCGTGTTCAACACGCGATCGCGGCCCTTGCGCGTCGTCGTCAGTTCGATGTTAGACATGTGGCCGTCGAGCGCGAGCTTGAGGCTCGCTTCGCGTTCGCGATAATAGTCTTCACCGAAGACTTCGGCGATGCCGCGCCCGACCATGTCCTCCGCGCGCACGCCGAGCCACTGCTTGTACATGGCGTTCGCGAAACCGTAGCGCAGGCTGGTGTCCAGGTAAGAAATAAGAACCGGCACATTGTCGGTGATGGTGCGCAGACGTTCTTCGCTCTCGCTTTTCAGCAGCTCGATCTCTTTTCTCGACGTGATGTCGAACGCCATCGCCATAAAGCCGTCAGGGTCGCCCGCTTCGTCCAGGTTCGGCACGAACGAGGCGTGATAGTGGAAGCACTTCCCGCCGACGATCAGCTCACTTTCGAAGGACGATTTTTCGCCACGCATGGCCATCTCGATATGCGGCTGCACTTTGGCGTATTCGGCGACACTGTACGCATCGCGCACCGGATGTCCCAGAAGCCGTTCCGCGGGCTTTCCATAGAATTTCAGCGAGCGCGAATTGAGAAAGACAAAGCGTGCATCCTTGTCGACCTGGCCGATCAGGGTCGGCAGATTTTCCGTGATGGCACGCAGCCGGCGCTCATTGGCGCGCAGCTTTTCCTGCCACTCGTTCATTTCGGTGATGTCCTTCATCGCCACGACCGCACCGAGGCGCTCGCCCGAATGGCCGATCAGGCGGCGGCCGCTTGCCAACACGGTCCGGCGCTTCATTCCACGCGGGGCGACGATCATCTTCGCATCCTTGACCGTTTCGCCGCCGAGGGCGCGTAGCAGCGGGATATCATGTGCCGCAAGCCGGGTATGGCCATCTGCCTCGTACAGGTCGTAATGGACCGCCCACTGCTCTGCATCCATTTTCGCCGGCGCCTGGCCGTGATATTCGCGCGCGGCCCGATTGAAAATTGTCAGGTTGCCATCCGCATCGCAAGCGATCACGCCGACGTCGGCCGTTTCCAGTACGGCGTCGAGCAATTCCTGCTTCTGCTTGAGCGCTTGTTTCGCCTCAAGCCGCTCCGAAACATCGTGCACGAAAGCGCCGAAGTAGGTTTTGCCATCGAGCGAGAACGTATTGATGGCAAATTCGACGGTGATCTCATCGCCAGTGCGCGAGATCGTCGGAAGCTGAAGCGTCCTGTCGGCCATATCACCGAGGCCGTCCGCACCGAAGCGGGCCATGAGTGCCTGGAACGCTGCGCGGTGGCGTTCCGGGATGACGGTCGCCGCCAGCGGACGCCCGATCACTTCTTTGCCGCTCCAGCCGAAAATCCGCTCGGCAGACGGGTTCCACTCGATGATGGAGCCTTCCGCGTCCGTTGCGATGAACGCGCTGAACGAATTGTCGATCATGGTGCGAATGCGCGCCTCGCTGCCCCGCAGGGTCGCCTCGACCTCGCTGCGCTGGCGGATTTCGCGATTCAGCGCCTCGTTCTTTTCCTGCAAATCGAAAGTACGTTCGCGGATGCGCTCTTCCAGCGCTTCGTTCAGCTCGTGAAGCGAGCGTTCCGCGCGCTCACGCGCCGCATTGATGCTGTGCTTGTTGATTTCGGCTTCGACCATCCTCGCGAGCGAGTCCAGCAAGTCGCGTTGCGCCTTGTCGAAATCGCGCGGCTTCGTATCGATGATGCACAGGGTGCCCAAGGGATCACCACTGTGGGAATAGATCGGGCTGCCCGCGTAGAAGCGGATATGCGGCGCGCCCACCACCAGGGGATTGTCGGCGAAGCGGGCATCGAGCAGCGCGTCAGGCACCACGAAGGTATCGACGGTTTCGATGGCATGGCTGCAAAAAGCCGATGAGCGCGGCGTCTCGGGCGCGTCCAAACCGAAGCGCGATTTGAACCACTGACGGTCTGCGTCGATGAGCGAAACGAGCGAAATCGGCACCGAAAATGCCGCCGCGGCGATGGCCGTGAACCGGTCGAATCGCTGTTCTGGCGGGGTATCGAGGATATCGAGCGCGCAAAGCGACGCTACCCGCTGTTCTTCATGTTGAGATGTCATGCCGTACCTATCCCTGATGGCGCCGCTCGGATGAGGGCGAACTCACTGCCATCTGTTTGCTGGGGCTGATGCCGGCGATGGGTTTCTGCTGCAGCGGGGAACGGGCTGAAACTGGTGCCTATGGTAACCCGCGACGATGTTGGCGTACAGCATTAAGAGCGCACTTTCCGGCAACATCGTGGTTTTTGCTGCATTCCGAACACGCGGCCGGAAGAATTTGGGGATTAATGTCGTCCTCAATCTCGTCTTCGTTGACGGTGTAATATGACGTAATGACCATTTCCACCACAAACCGCCGGCGCGTCTTCCTGATGCGCCACGGCAGCGTCACCTACTTCGACGAGTCCGGCAAGCCGTTCCTGCCCGAGACCGTCCCCCTCAACGAACAGGGCCGCGCCCAGGCCAGTGCTGCCGGCCAGGCCTTCGCCGCCCACGAGGTGCGCTTCGACCGCGTCATCGTCTCCGGCCTGCCGCGCACCGTCGAAACGGCGCGCCGAGTGCTGGCCGAAACCGGCCAGGACATCGCCATCGACGCCTGGCCCGAACTGGAGGAAATCCGCAGCGGCCGGTTGTCAACCATCCCCGACGCCGACCTGCGCGCCGCCTTCACCGGCGCTTTCGAAGGCATGGTCAGCGAAGACAAGCGCTTCCTCGGCGGCGAGTCGGTCGGCGAACTGATGGACCGCATCCATCCGGCCATCGCCCGCCTGCGCGCCGATCCGGAATGGGACACGGTGCTGCTGGTGCTGCACGGCGGCGTCAACTGCGCGATCCTGTCGCTCGCGCTGACCGGCCAGCGCATGTTCCTCGGCGGCCTGGCGCAGACCGCCGGCTGCATCAACGCGCTCGACGTCGGCAGCGACGAAGCCGACTGGGTGGTCCGCTTCGTCAACTACGCGCCGCCCGCGCCGCTGCAGGGCCAGTCGCGCAGCACCACCATGGAAGCGCTGTTCGAGCAGTACAAGAAATCGAGATGACAACGTCGTCCTCGCGAACGCGGGGACCCAATTTTGCATGCGCAGCGGTGAACGCCAATCATTCCGTTTGCTGAGAGAATGGGGTCCCCGCGTTCGCGAGGCGGTGAAATTAATAGTACGGTCGTTCCATTTCATCGGCTAGAATAAACAAACATACAAAAGAGCAGGAGACGCAATGTTCGAAGAGATGATGGGAACCAAGCCCGTGTCGGAGCGCCAGCGCTTCGACGTCGAGGCGCTCGGCACGTACTTGCGCGCGCACATCCCCGGCTTTCCCGAGGGCGAGGTGTCGGTCGAGCAGTTCAAGGGCGGCCAGTCGAACCCGACCTTCAAGCTGTCCGCCGGCAGCCAGTCTTTCGTACTGCGCACCAAGCCCGGCCCGGCCGCCAAGCTGCTGCCATCCGCCCACGCCATCGACCGCGAATTCCGCGTCATGGATGCGCTGCAAAAGGCCGGTTTCCCGGCGCCGCGCCAGCTTCTGCTGTGCACCGACGAATCGGTGATCGGCCGCGCCTTCTTCGTGATGGAATTCATCGAAGGCCGCGTGCTGTGGGACCAGTCGCTGCCCGGCATGACGCCCACGGAGCGCGCCGCCATCTACGACGAGCTGAATCGCGTCATCGCGCAACTGCACACGATCGACTACGCCGCCATCGGCCTGGCCGACTACGGCAAGCCGGGCAATTACTTCGCGCGCCAGATCGAACGCTGGACGCGCCAGTACCAGGCGTCGGCCACCGAAACCATCGAGGCGATGGACAAGCTGATCGAATGGCTGCCGCAGAACATCCCGGCCGGCGAAGCGACGTCGATCGTGCACGGCGACTTCCGGATGGATAACATGATCTTCCACCCGACCGAGCCGCGCATCCTGGCGGTGCTGGACTGGGAGCTGTCGACCCTCGGCCATCCGCTGGCCGACTTCTCCTACCATTGCATGAGCTGGCACATCAAGCCGGGCCAGTTCCGCGGCATCGCCGGGCTCGACCTGGAAGAACTCGGCATCCCGAGCCAGGAACAGTACATCGCGACGTATTGCGCGCGCACCGGCGCCACGATTCGTCCCGAAGATTTCAATTTCTACCTTGCCTACAACATGTTCCGGCTGGCCGGCATCATGCAGGGCATCATGAAGCGCTACGTCGACGGCACCGCCTCGAGCGCCCAGGCGCTGCAGAACGGCAAGGCCGCGCGCCCGATGGCCGAAATGGGCTGGCAGTATGCGCTGGCCAGCATGGCCTGACGTCCCCCTCACCCCCACTCCAAGGACCGACCAATGAATTTCGATTACTCCGATCGCTGCAAGGACCTGCAAACGCGCCTGCTTGCCTTCATGGACGAGCACATTTATCCAAATGAAAAGGCGTTCAAGCAGGAAGTCGACCGCAACGGCCTGGAAAAGGGCAACCGCTGGATCCCGACCGAGCTGATCGAACGGCTCAAGCCGCTGGCGCGCGAACAGGGCCTGTGGAACCTGTTCCTGCCGAAGTCGCCGCGGGCGCCGGACGGCCTGTCGAACCTCGACTACGCCCCGCTGTGCGAGATCATGGGCCGCGTGGTGTGGGCGCCGGAAGTGTTTAACTCCGCCGCGCCGGACACCGGCAACATGGAAACGCTCGAGCGCTACGCCTCGGAAGAGCACAAGCGCGAGTGGCTCGAGCCGCTGCTGCGCGGCGAGATCCGCTCGGCGTTCGCGATGACCGAGCCGGACGTCGCCTCGTCGGACGCGACCAACATCGCCACCCGCATCGAACGCGATGGCGGCGACTACGTCATCAACGGCCACAAATGGTGGATCTCGGGCGCCGGCGACCCGCGCTGCAAGATCTTCATCGTCATGGGCAAGACCGATCCGACTGCGGCGCGCCACGCGCAGCAATCGATGATCCTGGTGCCGGCCGATACCCCGGGCATCACTATCGTGCGTCCGCTGCCCGTGTTCGGCTACGACGACGCGCCGCACGGCCACTGCGAGATCCTGTTCGAGAACGTGCGCGTGCCGGCTTCGAACCTGCTGCTCGGTGAAGGCCGTGGCTTCGAAATTGCCCAGGGCCGCCTCGGGCCTGGCCGCATCCACCACTGCATGCGGGCGATCGGCGTGGCCGAACGCGCGCTGGAGCTGATGTGCAAACGCCTCAACAGCCGCGTCGCATTCGGCAAGAAGATCTCCGAGCAGAGCACCTGGCGCGAGCGGATTGCCGAGTCGCGCATCAAGATCGACACCGCGCGCCTGCTGACGTTGAAGGCGGCGTCGCTGATGGACACGGTCGGCAACAAGCAGGCGGCGGCGGAGATCGCGATGATCAAGGTGCTGGCGCCGAACGTGGCGCAGGAAGTGCTGGACTGGGCGATCCAGGCGCACGGCGCGGCTGGCGTGTCGGACGACTTCCCGCTGGCGTCGCAATGGGCGGGCAACCGCACGCTGCGCCTGGCCGATGGGCCGGACGAGGTGCACCGCAATGCCATCGCCAAGCTGGAGCTGGCCAAGTGGGTCAACCTCGGCGAAGACCTCTCGCCGCCAATAACCCGCGGTTGATTCGCTAGCTGTAAAACTGTCGTTCCCGCGCAGGCGGGAATCCATGCTGAGCGCTCAGTACCTCTAGCGCAAACTCAGCATAGGTTCCCGCCTGCGCGGGAACGACGGCGTTTAGGGGTAGCGGCGCATGACGAATTCGGCCACGCAGACGGGGCGTGGATTGCCTTCGCACTCCACCACCACGCTCCACACCAACTGGGCTCCGCCCTCGATTTCTTCGATGCTGCCTAGCGTCAGGCGCGCACGCAAGCGGCTATCCACCGGCACCGGCGCCGGAAAGCGCACCTTGTTCAAGCCGTAGTTCAGCGCCATGTTCACATCGACCATCCGCACCGCGTTCTCGAACAGCGCCGGCAGCAGCGACAGCGTCAAAAACCCGTGCGCCACCGGCCCGCCAAACGGCGACTCGGCCTTGCACCGCTCCGCATCGACGTGGATCCACTGATGGTCCGATGTCGCATCGGCAAACGTGTTGATGCGCTCCTGCGTGATGGCGATCCAGTCGGACACCGCAACCTCGGTGCCGACCAGCGTTCTGAGTTCGTCCAGGTCGGCGATATCACGCATCGGGACGCCGCCCGAACATGCCCATGCCTTCGATCGTGCAGACCGCGTCGCCGTGCTGGTTGGTGGCGGTCCATTTCGACCACACCACGCCGCGGTCCGTGCGCGAGGCCGACGGCTTGACCTTGGTGGTCAGGTAGCTGACGCTGATCGTGTCGCCCGCGCGCACCGGCAGCAGCCAGCGCACACCATCCAGCCCGGGCGAACCCATGCTCGACGATTCGCTCATCAGCTTGTCCACCACCAGCCGCATCATCATGCTGCAGGTATGCCAGCCGCTGGCGATGACGCCCCTGAAGATCGAGTTCGCCGCCGCGTCGTGGTCGACGTGGAACGGCTGCGGATCGAACTGCGTGGCGAAGGCGATGATCTCTTCTTCGCTGACGGTGCGGCTGCCGAGCGCGATCTCCTGGCCCGGGAAAAAGTCTTCGAAATACCAGTTGGTCTTCTTCATTCGGCGAATCCCGGCTGCGCCATGAAACGGCGCAGGTGGTGGTCGGAGTCGCCCAGCGTCAGTTCGATCATCGTCAGCCGCTTGAAGTGGTGCGCGGCCGGCAGCTCGTTGGTCACGCCCATGCCGCCGTGCAGCTGGACCGCCTGCTGGCCGACGAATTTCATCGCCTGGCCGACGCGAAACTTGGCCGCCGACACGGCGCGCCGGCGCTCGTCCGCATCGGTGGATGCCAACTTGACGGCTGCCAGCAAGGCCATCGAACGGGCCTGCTCGAGGTGGATGAACATGTCGGCCATGCGGTGCTGCAGCGCCTGGAATTTGCCGATCGGCGCGCCGAACTGGGTGCGCGTCTTGAGGTATTCGAGCGTGGCGGCGAAGATCGCTTCCATCGCGCCGAGCGCTTCTGCGCACAACAGGCCGGCGCCATAGTCGGTCGCCGCTTCGAGGATGTCCCAGCCGGCACCGGCGGCGCCGATCAGCGCCGTTGAAGGCGCACGCACATTGTCGAACGCGATGTCGGCGGCGCGCTGGCCGTCGAGCGTGCGGTAGCCGGTGACCGTGACGCCGGCGCTGTCGAGCGGCAGCACGAACAGCGAGATGCCGTCGTGGTCGCGCTGGGCGCCCGCACTGCGTGCCGAAACGATCACGCTGCCGGCCTGCGCGCCGTGCACGACGACGCTCTTGCTACCGTTGATCAGGTATGCGTCGCCGTCCTTCGCCGCTGTCGTTGCGATGTCGGCCAGTTCATAACGCGATTGCCGTTCGCCCAGCGCGCACGCCAGCTTCAGTTCGCCGCCGGCGACCTGTTCGAGCAGCGCGGCGTGGCCGCCGCCCAGTTTGAGGAATTCGGCGCCGATCATGGTGGCCAGGTACGGTTCCACCACCAGGCCGCGGCCCAGCTCCTGCATGACGACGAACATGTCGACCGCAGTGCCGCTGAAGCCGCCCTGCTCTTCCGGCACCGGCAGCGCCGTCATCCCGAGTTCGGCCAGCGTGGCCCATGCCGCATCGGAGACGCCGGCATCCGAGCCGATGATCTTGCCGCGCGCTTCGAAGCTGTAGTCCTTCGCCACCCAGCGTTTGAGGGCGTCGGCAAACTGCAGCTGTTCTTCCTTGAAGTTGAAATCCATGCTCAGTTCCTCACAGGCCCAGGATCATCTGGGTGATGATGTTTCGTTGAATCTCGTTCGAGCCGCCGTAGATGGAGGTCTTGCGGACGTTGAAGTAGTGCGCCGCCAGCGGCGCGGCATCGTCGTCGGCGATGCTGTGCGCCGTCTCGCCTTCGAGGTAGGCCGGGTCGAACGGCAGCGCCATCGGGCCGGCCGCTTCGACCATCAGTTCGGTCAGCGTCTGCTGGATTTCGGTGCCGCGCACCTTCAGCACGGATGCCTCGGGGCCTGGNNTTCTCCTGGCCGACCAGGTTCTCGACCGGCACGCGCACGTTATCGAAGAACACCTCGTTCACTTCGTGGTCTTCGTCGAGCATGATGATCGGGCGCACCGTGATGCCGGGCGTGTGCATGTCGATCAGCAGGAACGAGATGCCCTCCTGCTTGCGCACGCCGGTATCGGTGCGCACCAGGCAGAAGATCATGTCGGCGTGCTGCGCCAGCGTGGTCCAGGTCTTCTGGCCGTTGACGATGTAGTGGTCGCCGTCGCGCACCGCGGTGGTTTTCAGCGACGCGAGGTCGGAGCCGGCGCCCGGTTCGGAGTAACCCTGGCACCACCAGTCTTCGCACGACAGGATGCGCGGCAGGAAGTGGTCTTTCTGGGCCTGGCTGCCGAACGCCATGATCACCGGCGCGACCATGTTGACGCCGAACGGCAGGATCGGCGGCGTGCCGGCGCGGGCGCACTCCTCTTCCCAAATATGGCGCTGCACCGGGTTCCAGCCCGGGCCACCGAATTCCACCGGCCAGCCCGGCGCCACCCAACCCTGTTTGGCGAGGATGCGGTGCCAGCGCACGTAGTCGTCCTTGGCCAGGCGCAGGTGCTTGCGCACTTTCTGCTGCAGGTCGGCCGGCAGGTTCTGGTCGAGGAAGCCGCGCACGCTGTCGCGGAACGCCAGGTCCTCATCGGTGTAATTCAGGTCCATACAGTCTCCATGTTATCGTCGCCCGAAAAAAGCACGACCGTTCACAAGAATTGTACCCGAAAAAAAGCCCGCTCAGGCGATTCGCCAGGCGGGCTTTTTTGCTGCGGAATTGGCCGCGATTAGTTCGGCGCTTCCTTGGTCGGCGCCAGGTACGGCATCGCGCGCGACGCCATCCGGGTGTCGGTCTTGAGCATCGCCGTTTCGTCGGCCAGGATGTGCGCCGCTTCCTGCAGCATCACGTCCTTGGCGTTCTTGGCCGCTTTTTCGGCGGCCAGTTCGGAGGCGAGATTACGCTCGTCGCCTTGCAGGCCGTCGTCCGTGCGCATCGAACCTTTCAGGCCCACCGGCTTGGCCGGCTTGGTCGGCGAAGGCACCTTGCCGCGCGCCTCGGGACCGTTCGCGGGATCTTCGGCCGGCGCCTGCGCCACCAGGCGCGCCTCACGCAGCTTGGCACGCGTCTCTTGCGTGTCGCGTTCCTTGCGACGCACCGTCTCGTTCAGCGACAAGGCGTTTTCCTTGCGCAGCTTGCGCATCTCGGCAATGTCTTCCTGCAGGTACTGGAAGTCCTTGTCCCTGGCGATGCGCTGGTCGTGGCGCTTCTGCAGCGGCGCGAACAGCTCCTTCAGGTCGCCCGACGGCACGTAGCTGGCCGGCTTGATCGATACCCACGGCAAGGCGTTGTCGTAGCTCGACTCGCCGAAGCTCTCGGTGTCGCTCGTGACAGGCAGCTTGATGTCGGGCGTGACGCCGCGCAGCTGGGTGGTGCCGCCGTTGATGCGGAAGAACTGGGCAATGGTCATTTTCAGCTCGCCGTAATGCACCTTGTCGTTTTGCGCGAAACGGTCGAGGTTAACCAGCGTCTGCACGGTGCCCTTGCCGAAGCTCGGCTCGCCGATGATCAGGCCGCGGCCGTAATCCTGGATCGCCGCGGCGAAAATCTCCGACGCCGACGCCGAGCCGCGGTTGATCAGCACACCGACCGGTCCATCCCATGCCAGGCCGGCATTGGTGTCGCTTTCGACTTCGACCTTGCCTTCGGCGGTGCGCTGCTGGACCACCGGGCCCTTGTCGATGAACAGGCCGGTCAGCTCGACCGCTTCATTCAGCGAGCCGCCGCCGTTGTTGCGCAGGTCGATCAGGACGTTGTCGACCTTGTCTTTTTTCAGCTCGCCGAGGATGCGGGCGACGTCGCGCGTGGCACTCTTGAAATCCTTGTCGCCCTTGCGGCGCGCTTCGAAATCCTGGTAGAAGGTCGGCAGCGAAATGACGCCGACACGGCGCTTGACGCCGTTCTCGCGCACTTCGATGATCGACTTCTTGGCCGACTGTTCTTCCATGCTGATCTTCTTGCGCACCAGCGCGACCTGCACGTGCTTGCCGTCGGTGCCGGCATCGGCCGGCAGCACGTCGAGGCGCACGGTGGAGTCCTTGGTGCCGCGGATCAATGCGACGACGTCGTCGATGCGCCAGCCCAGCACTTCGGTAAATGCCGGCGTGTCGTTCTGCGCAACGCCGAGGATGCGGTCGCCCACCTTCAGCTTGCCCGACAGCGCCGCCGGGCTGCCCGGCACGATCTCGCGGATCACGGTGTAGTCCTCGCGCGTTTGCAGCACGGCGCCGATGCCTTCGAGCGACAGGCGCATGGCAATGTCGAAATTCTCGGCCGAACGCGGGCCGAGGTAGTTGGTGTGCGGCTCGATCGCCATCGCGTAGGCGTTCATGAACATCTGGAACACGTCTTCGTTGTTCAGCTTGCGCATGCGCGTGACGTAGCCTTCGTAGCGCTTGTCGAGCGTCTCGCGGATCGACTTGTCTTCCTTGCCGGCCAGCTTCAGGCGCAGCCAGTCGTTCTTGACGCGCTTGCGCCACAGCTCGCGCGCCTCGTCGTCGCTCTTCGGCCAGGCCGCCTTTTCGCGGTCGAGCTGGAACGTCTCGTCGGAGGTGAAGTCGAACTTGCCCTTGATCAGTTCGCGGGCGTACGCCATGCGCTGGTTGAAGCGCTGCTGGTAGACGCTGTAGATCGAAAACGGCAGGGTCAGGTTTTCGTTGTTGATGGCGTCGTCGAGCTTGTTGCGCACGACGTCGAACTGGTCGATGTCGGCCTGGACGAAATACAGCTTCTCGCTGTCGAGCGTCTTGAAGTAGCGGTCGAAAATCTTTTCCGACAACGCGTCATCGAGCGGCATCGCCTTGTAATGGTAGCGCGACAGCAGCTTCGAGGCCCACAGCGCGGCCTGCGCCTGCGCCGCTTCCGGCTTCAGGTGCGTGGTGCCGATCTTTTCGGGCTGGGCCCAGGCGACCGGGGCGGACATGGCAAACGCCAGTGCAACGATGAACATCTGCTTCTTCATTCTTGGTCTCTCCGTGCTTGATTCTGTGTAACGGCGGGCGATCCGGGCGGAAATAAGCACGCCAAACGGCCTATCTGGTCGATTCTAACAGGATAGCGGCTCAGGGCAGAGCCAGCTTGAGTGATTTCATCCATCCAGCTTACGGCGCGGAAGCAGTGGGCGTTCATGGTTTTACATATTGAAACAGACCGGGATGGTAATGCAGCAAGGCCGCGGCGCCGGCCAGGATCAGCAGGTAGGGCCACGAGCGCAGCGCGATGCGCCAGTCGACCGCCGATGGCCAGAACGACAAGAACTGCGGCGCCAGCGCGAAGGCGATCAGCAGGTCGGCCGGCCGGAAGTGCCAGCCCGGCGCGGTGCGCCAGTACGCCACCAGGAACGGCAGCACGATGATCAGGAACGGCGCCAGCGCCGCCGGCGCCGCGTTGTACCAGCGCACCCGGGTCAGGGTGACCGAACCGAGTTCCCAGTGGTGCCCGACGCGGCGCGGGATGATGGTCAGTGCAGTGGGCCGCGCGCCGGTCAGCAGGCCGACGCAGAAGTGCGCCAGTTCGTGGCAGATCGTGCCGGCCACGGTGAACAGGAAGAAGACCGGGTGGGCGCCGGCGAGCAGCCGGATCAGGAACGCCAGCGCGGCCGACGGCACCAGGTAGAGCAGCAGGTCGGTGTGGTCGCAGGCGAAGGCCGGCGCGACGGCGTGGCAACTGGCGAGGAAGGACATCGGTCAGCCGGCACGGTTCGGCATCGGGCGCTCTGCCCGGTCAGGAATAGAAACAGCGGCCGCAGGCCTGGCGATAGCTCTCGTTGCCGCCGATGCTGACCTGCTCGCCCTCGCGGATGCGCTGGCCCTGCTCGTCGACGCGCACGTTCATCGTCGCTTTTTTGCCGCAGGTGCAGATGTTCTTCAGCTCCTCGATGTCGTCGGCCAGTGCCAGCAGGTAGGCCGAGCCGGGGAATGGCTCGCCGCGGAAATCGCTGCGCAATCCGTAGCAGATGACCGGCACGCCGCGCACCTGCGCCAGCTGGTGCAGCTGCTGGACCTGGGCGGTGGTGAGGAACTGGGCTTCGTCGACCAGCACGCAGGCGACCTTGGGCGCCTCGGCGAGGAAGTCGGTGGCGGCGTCGAAGGTATCGACCTGGCGCTGCGGGCCGAGGCGCGAGGTGACCTGGCCGACGCCGTAGCGGCTGTCGATCGCGGCGGTGTACAGCTTGACGCGCTGGCCCTGCTCTTCGTAGTTGTGCGCCACTTGCAGCAGTGCGGTTGACTTACCGGCGTTCATCGCCGAATACCTGAAATAGAGTTTTGCCACTGCCTGCCCTGTGCGCCTGTTGGAAGCGCCGATTATAGCAAGCCCGGGTTCGGTTGTAACCGCCCCCGCATTCACTCACGGTGGTGGACAAAACGATACCAAAAGGAATTGAAAATAAAGATCTATTAATAGAAATTTCCTGTCGGAAAACTTTACAGTTGGCATGATGCCAAGTTGATGCAGGGCGACAAGTTATTGATTTTAAATAATTTTAATTTCTGGCACGCAAATTGCTAAATGGTCACTATTCAAACCAGGGAGAAGCAAAAATGAATGTTCTGAAAAAAGCAATGTTGGCAGTAACCCTCGTAGCCGGCGTTACCACCGGCGCGCAGGCAGGTTTGATTGGCGACACCATCACCGGTACCGGCACCGGCCTGCTTTCGGCCACCGGAACGAGCAGCGCCGTCATCGGCAACTCTTACGAGTTCGTCGGCATGGGCGGCAAGGTGTGGTTCGATTTCACCCCGACACAGCTGATTCTTAGCGTGACGGACAAGGACGTTAGCTGGAACGACATGGGCACCTATGTATTCAGCGGTTTCGACGACTCCATCACCAGCTTCGTTTGGGCGCCGACAAACAACAACCTCATTAGCGGTATCAGCGCCGCCGACATGACGTTTACCGACCACACCCTCAGCCTGCGCGTACACCAGGGCAAACCAAAAAATGTCAACTCGGCACTCGATTTCAACATCGGCACCCCGGCTCCCGCCCCGGTTCCGGCCACCGCCATCCCTGAGCCGACGTCGATCGCACTGCTCGGGCTTGGCCTGTTCGGTGTCGCGGCAGCGCGCCGCAAGTCGGCCAAAGGCAACAAGGCATAAACGCCTTGCCGCTTCGAAGGAGCCCGCCGCGAGCGGGCTTTTTTCATGGGCTATGTCACCGTTAGATTGGGGACCGCGGCGAGCGCCGATTTCAGCAGCATTTCCGGCGTGCCGATCCGGCCGCCGTCGAGCGCCTAGCGCCACCCCAGGTAATTCGGCAGGTAACCGGCTGGCGACGCCGTGGAAGCGGCGCAGCCATTGCTTGAACCGGCTGTGATAGGCATTGACGTTCTGCACGTGCAGCGCGCCGGCCACCCGCACGCCGGCTGCCATGTTGACCGCGCGGTGGGCGATCCTGGCTTGGCGGGCGAACACCGGATAGGCGGCATGGCCGTCGGTGACCAGCAGGATGTCGGGCGTGCGGTGGTGTGTTCCTGCCGCAACCTGCGGTGCAACACCTCCGCCAGATCGATGCGCTGGCGCCGCGACAGGCTGGCGGCCTGCTCGATGAACAGTTCGGACACCGGTCCGGCGCTGGCGCGGTAGCTGTAGGGGCCAGCGACGCGCGACAGCGGCGAAGTGGTCTGCACGTTGCTCAGGTCGTTGAAGGTGTCGGTGCCGGGCGCGCTCAGCGCCGCGAGGAAGGCGGTGCGGTCAGTGTAGACGAGGACGTCGGCCTGGGCAGATGCCGCCGCCAGCAGCAGCGCGGCCAGCGACAAGCTCTTCAATGAAAGCGGTGTGAGTTTCACGATTGCACTCCTGAGGAAATGGGTCGATCGAGACAGCGCGGGAAGCCAGCTCAAGTAAAACGCATTTCCTCAATGCTTGCAAAAAAAATTAACCTTTATTTAATGGCACCTTGCGCTAGGTGGAACAACCGGTCTCGTCCGAGAACTTATTTGCCGGGATGATATTTCCGTTCGAGATTTTTCGCGATGTCGGCCGGATAGAACAGCACGTCCTTGAACTGGCCCTTGCTGTACATCTCGGCCTGGTCGTTGAAATGTTTCGAGGCCGGATCGGCGCTTTCGCCGCCGGCCAGGATGCTCTTGGCACGCAGGCGCGGGCCGAATTCGACCACCGCCACGAAGCTGTTGCCGCGGTCGCCGTAGATGCGTTTCGTCTTCTGCTTCGCCACCATGCCGAACGACGCCAGCGAACCCCACACCGACGAGGCGAACGGCACCGGATAACTCGGCTTGCTGTCGTCGTACTGCTGGTCGACGGCGCCGCTGATGCGCTGGAAGCGGTTGATCTCGCCCCACGGCGTTTGCCAGTTGCCGAAATCGGCCGCCAGCTTGTCGGAGGCGCGCGCCAACGCCTGCAGCCGTTCCTGCGCCGTCAGGCTGTCTGCGATGTAGTCGGCCACCGGGATCTCCTTCGCGCGCGCGGCGGCCGACGCCGCGGCCACCATCTGCTGGCCCCAGTACACGGCCAGCGACGTCGGCACCGATTCCACCGCATAGCGCAGGTCCCAGCCGCGCAAGGCAGCTACCTGCGCGGCCAGCCGCGCCTTCAGCGGATCGGCCGGGTCCAGCGCCTCCCAGTCCTTCACCAGCGCCGGCACCAGCGGTTCGAAGCCGGTCAGGTAGCTGTCGTAGGCGGTGGCGATCACGCTGTCGAGGGTGAAGCCCGACTGGTCCTTGAGCACGCGCACGGCGTGCAGGCCGCGGGCGTTTTCCGGCAGCGTCCACATGTACTTCGGGTAGTCCTGGATGCGCGGGCTGTTCGCACCGGCCGCCGCGAACGGCCAGTTGTTGGTGTTGAGGATGTAGCCGCTGGCCGGATTGAGCAGCGTGATCGTCTCCTTCACCGCATGCAGGCCCTTCCACTCGGTGGCCGGATTGCTGCCGTCGACCGGATGGGCCCAGTCGAACGCGCTGTCGCGGCGTGGCACGAAGTTACCGTGGAAGTAGGCGATATTGCCGTCGCCATCCGCGTACACCGTGTTGTTCGACGAATTGGTGCGCAGCTCCATCGACTTGTAGAACGCCGCATAGCTGGTCGCCTTGGTGCGCGTGTACGACTGCGTCAGCGCCTTCAGCGGCTCCTCCATCAGCTTCACGGCGACCCATTTGCCGCCCGCCTCGCGCACCACCGGGCCGTGGTGGGTGAAATACGCGGTGACGGTCTTGCTGGCCATGCCATTCGGCGTCTTGTACGGCAGCGCGATCGGCACCGCGCGCAGCGGCCGCTGTTCGGCGCCGTATTGGTAGAACAGCTTGCCGTCCTTGTCGACGATCGTTTCGAGGTACTCGTCGATCACGTCGCCGCCGCCCGAGGTGTGCATCCACCCTGCCCGCTCGTTGAAGCCCTGGTAGACGAAGAACTGGCCCCAGGTCACCGCGCCGTACGCATTCAGGCCTTCGCCGCTGACCATGTGCACTTCGGGACGGAAGTAGAACGAGGTGTGCGGATTGATGAGCAACAGCGCGTGGCCGGAAGCGCTGCGCCTGGGTGCGATGGCGAAGCCGTTCGAGCCGCGCGGCTCGGGATCGAAGCCCTTGCCGCTGTCGGCCAGCGCAGGGCGCCCGAGCCCGGCGTACAGCTGCTCGAGCTTCTTCAGGTCGATCGACTCGATGTCGCCGCCGATGCTCCCTTCGCTGAACGCCAGTGCCATCCACGGCTCGAAATGGGTGAGCAGCTTCGGCTTCACTGCGGGATGGCTGTGCAGGTAAAAGTTCAGGCCATCGGCGAAGGCGACCATCAGCTTCTTCAGCCATGCCGGACTGGCTGCGTACTTTGCCTGCATGTCGCCCGGCGTGATGAACATCTTCATGCGCAGGTCGCGCCAGATTTCGGCCTCGCCCTCGACTTCGGCCAGGCGGCCCAGCGCGTTGATGTAATTGAGTTCGACCCGGTTGAAGTCGTCTTCCGCCTGCGCGTACAGCAGGCCGAACACCGCGTCGGCGTCGGTCTTGCCGAACACGTGGGGGATGCCCCATTTGTCGCGCATGATCGTCACCCGCTTGGCGGTGGCAGTCCAGCGGGCTTGATCGGATATCGGCGCCGCCGCATGGGCCGCAAGCTGGGTGCAGGACAGGGCGCAGCCGAGCAGCGCGCCCAGCATGAGGCGATTTGAAACCATCGGGTCGATCTCCTGGTGAATGCGGGGTACGTTTATCCGGCCGATGCCAGCAGTTCCTTCAGCTCGGCGTTCTCCTGCGTCAGCGCATCGACCTTCTCGCGCAACGCCGCTACCTGCGCGCGCAGCTCGGCCGCTTCGTCGGCCGGCGCTTCCTTCGGCGGACGGCTGCCGGCCTTCTGCTCGCGCACCTGGCGCGCGGCCAGCTGCAGCTCCTTGCGCCCGCCGGCGACGGCCGCCACCTGCTCGGACGGCGGCAGCGAGGCGACGTTGGCCGCGGCGTTGATCGAGATGGTGCCCGACCGTACTGCCTCGACCAGCTGCGGCGTGGCCGCCTTCTGGATCCGTTCGATCTGGCTGATCGTATTGCTCGACACGCGCGCGGCCTTGGCGACGTCTTCGCGCGTGTTCCACGGCGGCGGTTCAGCGGCCGCCGCCGCGGCCGGCGCCGCCGGTTCGGGTTCGCCGGCGCGCTGGGCGGCGCGCGCGGTGACGATGTCCTTCTTGCGCAGCGCCATCACGCCGCGCTGGTAGTCGGACACGCTGCGGCGCGCCAGGTGGTTATCGATCATCCACAGCATGACGTCGTCGAGCGAGCTGAAAGTGGTGTTTTGCACGGTGCGGAACTCGATGCCGTGGCGAGTGCAGATCTCGTAGCGGTTATGGCCGTCGATCAGCACCTCGCCCCACAGCACCAGCGCATCGCGGCATCCTTCGGCCAGCAGGCTGCGCTCGAGGGCGGCGGATTCGTTGGCGGTGAGCGGATCGATAAACGAACGCAGTTCTTCGTTGATAGTGATGTTCAATTCTTGTCCTTGGAAGTTCAGGCGCGCCAGGAGCGCCGGCGCGCCGCCACGAATGCTACACCATCCGCAGCGCCAGCCAAAGCAGGAAAAGATCCGGCTTCGCTAACCTCCAATCGATCGCTGTTTTTTTGCCATCATTTTGGCAAGAATGCCCCCTACCTCGCCTTGGCGACGCTGGCGCCCCAGCGCTTCGGCTGGAATTTTTCGTCGACCACCAGCGACGGCGTCCCGGGCGGCAGCACCTGCAGCGACTTGAGGAATTCGATCAGCGCGTCCTGGTCGGCCTTGGCGGCGGCCTGGAAGGCCTTGCGCGAATCGATCGCCTCGCCGGCGTGGCCCAGCACCGCCTGGCGCATCGTCGAGAACATCCCGTGATGGAAATACGGCCCGGAATTGGCAATCCCCCACAGGCGGCGTGTCAGGAAGCGCCGGTTGCCGACCGCGAACTTGGGCGCCCACACCGGCCAGTTCATGTCGAGCGACTCGACCGGCATGTCTTCGGCTTCGCCGGAGACGTCGTGCAGCTTGAAGTCGGTGTAGGCCGGCACCAGCATGAATTCGTCGCGCGGCTGGGCCGGCGCCAGCCGCGGCAACGGCAGCGCCGGGTCGTTCAGGTCGACTTTCAAGGGGCGCACGTCGCCGGCGCGCAGGTTGCCGATCGGGTTGAACGGGCCCGGCTCGGTGAAGGTCCAGCCCTGCCGGCTGAGCGGCAACGACGGCACGTGGCACTGCGCGCAGCGGAACTCGGTGAACAGGCGCTGGCCGCGCAGGACCGCGCGTTCGACTTCCGGATCGTTCGGGATGACCTGGCCGGGCACCGCCATCACCGCCTGGAACACGGTGGCCGCGGTGACGTCGGCGCGCGTCATCTCGTTGATGAAGCCGTCGCCGTCCGGGTCGACGTTGGCGCCGAACCGTTCGGTCGACTGGATGCCATGGTGATGGTGGTACGAGGTGTTGGTGAAGTCGCGCAGCGAGACCGAATTGCCGGCCTGGTGCCATGGCCGCACCAGCAGCGTCGGCGGATCGATCGGGGTCGCCGTGATCAGGCTCTGGCGCGGCAGGCCGGTCACCTGGCGCACGTCCCACATGCCGTCCTCGCGCCGCGTCAGGCGGCCAAAGTCGATGCCCTTGGCCAGCAGGATGCGCGTCTCGCCGCGCCGCATCGTGTCGCGGATGCGCTGCAGTTCGGCCGTGATTTCGCGCGCCAGCATCTCGATGTAGCCGCCGCCGAACATGCCCGGCGTATGGCGCGAATTGGCGATGCTGGCCAGGGTCACAGGTTTCCCCCTCTCGTCGAGCGCGCCGCGCGTCGGCATGGTGTCGCCGCGGTCGAAGGTGGCGAAGTCGAAACGCTGGCCCTGGACGAACACGTTGGCGACGAAGTCGCCGCTGCCGCCGGCCACGCCGTAGGGCTGGCTGTGGCAGCCCATGCAGGAATTGGCGTCCGGGCCGGAGATGCGGTTGAACGACCGCGCGCCGGTCAGCGGCGCGGTGGTGTCCGACAGGCCGCGCCCGTTTCCTTTGGCGAGCGGGCGGCCGCCGCCTTCCGTCGCGGTCCAGTTGGCCGAAAAGACCTTGCGGCCATGCTCGATCAGTTCGGCCAGCGGGACGACGAATTCCTGGTCGTCCTGCAGGTGGCGGTCGAGGCCGAATTCGTCGCCGATGCCCATCCGGCGCAGCGAGGCGTCCACCTGCGCGATCGACCAGCCGGCCGCGCCGGCCGCCACAAAGGCCAGCAGCGCCGCGGCGCGCAACCGGCGCCCGATCATTTGCCGCTCCCGGTTTTCGGCTGCACGGCGGAGCGCACCAGCGTGATGTTGACCAGGTCGGCGCCGCCGGCGCCGCTCGCCACGCCGGCGCCGCGCCCGACCAGGACCCCGCCGCGCCACACTTCGACCATGATGCCGCCGGCCGGCACGCCGGCCAGGGTGAAGCCGCCCTGGCTGTCGGTATTGGTCATGCCGAGGTAGCGCGGATTGCCGGACGACGTCACCCGCACCTCGGCGTCGGCCAGTTCCTGCGTGCCGCCGCTGGTGCTGGCCAGGGTGGCGCTGCGCAGCATCGCCGGCGCGCTCAGGCCTTGCTGCGCGGCCGGCGCAGCGCCCATCAGCGTGGCCGCCGGCGGCGCCACCGCCGGCAGGATGGTGCGCACCTGGTAGCCGCCGCCCGGCGCCGGCGTGAACTGAACGAAGGCCTGGTCGAGGTCGAACGGGCTGGTGGAGGTAAAGTATTCGTACACCGCGCTGCCGGCCGGCACGGCGAACGTCGGCGTGGCGCTGAAGTCGACCTGCTGGAACGGCGCGTTCGGGCCCGGCGTCAGGCCGGTGATCGAGCCGCTGCTGAGCGCCGTGATGCCCTTGTAGGCGAACACGATGCGGCCGTCGCGGAACAGCTGGATCTGCAGCGTGTTGCTGCCGCCGTAGCTGTAGTGCGCGGTGCGGTCATAGGTGACGATGAAGCGGTCCGGCAGCAAGTCGTTGATGTACACGCCGCCGCCGCCGATCAGGTCGTCGAAGAACGCCGAGATGCGCTTGCGGTTGCTGAACGCACCGACGTTTTCGGTGTACGTCGCATCGCCCGAGTCGAAAGTGATGTAGCCGTTGGTGCCGACATACCCCGTGGTCTGGCTCTGGTCGTAGAACGGGAAGCTGAATGGCAGCGTGCGCGGCACGTAGCAATCATCGCAGGTGGTCCAGAACACGCCGTAGTCGGTTTCGAAGCGCACATCGACCACCGTGATGGCGCCGGCGTCAGTTTCGCCGCCGACGACCGGCGCGACAGCCTGCGATGCGCCGTTGCGCACCACGCCGCCGGGCGGCGTGTACTGCGCCTGGATCACCAGGTTGCCGAGGACGGTGGGCACGCCGACGATCTGGAAGCGGCCGCCGGCGTCGCTGGTGGCGGTCTTGCCGCCCGGGGCGGTGAGCAGCGCACCGGGCAGGCCGGCGCCATCGGCGTCGACCACCCGGCCGACCACCCGGGTCAGCGGATCGGGCGCGACCGCCACCGATACCGTCGCCGCACTGCCCTCGTTGCCGCCGAGGTCGCGCGCCAGCGCCCCCAGGGTCAGCGTGCTGACGCCGTTCGGCACCGTGAAGGTGTACTGGTATGGCGCCGCGGTGCTGGTGAAGACGGTCTGGCCGTCCACCGTGAACTGCACCGCGGTCACCGCGATGTCGTCGACCGCGTCGACCACGACAGTCAGGGGCGCGCCCTCGTATACCTGGTTGCCGTTGCCGGGCTGCGTGATGGCGACCGTCGGCGCCACGCCGGCAAGGTCGGCGCGCGGCTGGTACTGGCCGATGTACAGGCGGCTGTTGCCGTTGCTGCCGCCGCGCGTCAGGCCGGACTGGTCCGCCACCAGGTAGATGAAGCTGTCGTCGGCGGCGATGCCCATGCCGTTGTCGTCGCGCGCGTTGAAGTTGAGGATCGCGCGCGGCTGCAGTGCCTGCGGGTTGGTGATGTCGACGATCGGCACGCCGTTGACGAATACGACGTCGGCGCCGAGCGCGAAATTACCGGTCAGGACCACGTTGTTGAGCAGGCCGCCGAGCGACTGCGGGGTGCGCGACAGGATCGCCGGGCTGGCCAGGTTGGCGATGTTTACCGACGTCATGCTGTTGGCGTAGTCGGCGACGATGGCAGCGTTGCCGCGCAGCGCCACGCCGCGCGCGTCGCCGGTGGCGATACTGCCGCGCAGCAGCGGCGCCGACAGGTTGCTGACGTCGACAAGCTTCAGCCCGGCGCCGCCGGCCGCCACCGCCGCCAGGTTGCGGGTCGGATCGAGGTCGAGGTTCCAGGCGGTGCCGCCGAGGCCGATCGAGCCGGCCAGGATCATCGCGCCCGGATTGGCCACGCTGACGATGTACAGGCTCGAGCCGGCGGCGACGTAGGCGGTGGTGCCGCGCACCTTGACGCCCATCGCGCTGCCGGTGCCGGCGAAGGTGCCCAGCAGGCGCGGCGCGGTCGGCACCGACACGTCGACCACTTTCAGGCCGCCGCTGGTGGCGAGATAGGCGATGTTGCCGGCCAGCGTGATGTCGTTGGCGTTGGCGCCCAGGTTCAGCGCCGCCACCACCGCCGGGGCGCGGCGGTCGATGCCGAGCCGCACCACCTGTATCCCGGTGGCGCCGGAAGCGATGAAGGCGTAGTCGGCATTGACCGCGACACCATTCGCGTAGCCGGGAATGGCGACGAAGGCGATCTGGTTCGGCGCGAAGTCCTGCACGGTGCCGCTGACGGTGGCGCTCTTGCCGTTGTTGCTCACCGTGACGGTGCAAGTGCCGGCCTGGCTGGCGTAGACGCGCCCGTCCGGCGCGCCGAAATTGCACGAGGCGAGATTGCTGCTGCCGTAAGTGGTCTGCCGCTGGGCGCTGGTCAGGTTGATTTCGGTGCCGTCGACCAGCACGCCGGTGACGGTCAGCTGGACGCTGGCGCTGCCGGTTAGCGAGTTGACGATCAGCGTAAAGCTGCCGGGCGAGACGCGCAGGCTCGCCAGCGCCGCCGCCAGGTTGTAGCTGGCCGGATTGGTCGGGTCGCTGCCGGTCGCCAGTTCGGTGCCATCGCGGATGCCGTCGCCATCGGTGTCGGCCAGCAGCGGGCTGGTGCAGAAGCCGCGGGTGCAATGGACCTCGTCGCCATCGCTGATGCCGTCGCCGTCGCTGTCCGGATTGCGCGGGTCGGTGCCGGCGCGGTACTCCTCGAGCGCGGTCAGGCCGTCGTGGTCGACGTCGAGCAAGGCGTCGGCCGGATTGTTCGGGTCCATCGCGAGCCGCAGCTCGTCTTCGTCGGGGATGCCGTCGCCATCGCTGTCGGTGCCGGCCAGCGCGACGCGCAACTGCGCAATGCCCTGGGTGCCCTCGTTGATCGCCTGCACCACCACCGTGCCGCTGCGCAGCGCCGTGATCAGCCCGCCAGGGGTGATGGTGGCGATCGCCGGATTGCTGATGCTGTAGCTGGTGCCGGCGGCAGTGACGTCGACCTGCGCCGGACTGCCGAAGTACGTCGCCAGCGCCTGCGCCTGGCTGGTGGCGCCGGCCGTCGCCAGCACCGGCGCCGCCACGCTCAGCCGCACCGAGGTCGGCACCCGCGTGGTCGGGCCCAGCACGATCGGCGGCAGCGTGATCGAGCCGTTCGCCGGGATCGTGAAGTTGGCCGATTCGCCATAGCTGGTCACGCCCGCCTGCACGCAGGTGGCGCGCGCACGCACGCTGCCGAAGTTGGCGGGGATGTTGGGCAGCACCCAGGTGCCGTCCGCCTTGGCCTGGACGTTTCGGTTGAGCACGCTGACGACGCAGTTCTCGTTGAGCTGGGCCAGCGCCGGCGCCGGCGCCAGCGCGGCGGCGATGAAACCGGCCAGCATGATCGATCGCGCCCGNNTCGAGCCAACCCGGTGTTCCCGGCGCGCCGGCCTACTTCGCGGGGATTTTTGCAAACAGCAGTTCGAGTTGCTGGCGCCGGCCGTCCGCGCGCGACCGAAGCGCGGCAAGATAGAGCGCGCCGGAAGTGCCGACGATGTCGACGCTGTGGAAGCGGACAAAGTCGGGCGCCTTGGCCGCGCTGACGAACAACGGCGCGACCTTCGCCTCTGGCCAGACCTCGAGCACCTGCAGCCGCGCGCGCGCCACCACGCCGGCGGCGACCAGGCGCTGATCGACCTGCGCCAGGGCGAACGGCGCGATCAGGCGCCCCTGGTACAACGTTTGCGCCGCGGACGGTTTCAACGGCCCGGCGCCGCCGAACGACTCCATCAAGACGGTTGCCGTTTCGAGCTCGGGCCCCAGCTTTTCATACACCAGCCCCAATCGTTGCGGGCCGCCGCCCAGCCGTGCGAAGCGGCTGGTCCCCTGCCTCGCCTGGGACTCCAGGACCGCGCCGGCCGGGCCGACGCGCGCCAGCCACAGGCCGTCGAAAAATTGCTTGCCCGGCATGCCGCCGACCAGCACGAAGCCGCCGTCGGTTTCCGCCACGTCCAGCACCACCACTACCTGGTCGTAGTACTTGGTCCACGCCAGCACGCCCTGCTTCGACACCTCGGCGACAAAACCCTTGCCGTCGACGGCGCCGGCCAGCATCAGCGCGCCGGCCCGCGACACCAGCATCGCCGTGACCTCGACGCTGCCTGAACCGATCTGCAGCGACCGGTTCAGGCTGGCGGTGCTGCGCCGCAAATCGAGCGCGGAGAATTTCACCACTCCCGCCCTCGCCGCAGCCGCGATGTAGGCGACGCCGTTGCTGTCGACCGCCAGGCCGGCCTT
>CXWL01120789.1_pt1 | contig 35445 bp, 19 predicted proteins | sample 590931 | NCBI WGS metagenome assembly CXWL01 (sample SAMEA3498368, study PRJEB10139) | groundwater metagenome | biome: water well; material: biofilm material | place: Germany | collected 2015-04-27
AGACAGGAGTTTACATTTCATAATGCTTAGTGCATTGTAACATATGTAGTTAGGATAAGAAAATTAATAGTAAAGAAAAAACACACCTCAATAAAACCCATTCATGGCAGCTGAACACAAACAAAAATTAGAACAACAACTATGGAAGATTGCAAACACCCTACGTGGGAAAATGGATGCGGATGATTTTAGAGATTACATATTAGGTTTCATTTTTTATAAGTACTTGAGTACAAAAATGGATTTGTATGCCAACGAAATACTACAACCTGATGGTTTAACTTTCCAAGAAATTGAAGGACATCCTCAAGAAGCTGATTTCATGGAAGCCATTAAAGATGCTGCTTTAGATAAATTAGGTTACTTCTTACAACCCTCAGAATTATTCTCAGAATTAGCCAAAAGAGGAAACGGAGGCGGAAAGCACAATTTCATCTTAGGCGATTTAGCCGCTGTACTGACACACATTGAGCAAAGTACCATGGGTTCTGAAAGTGAAGAAGATTTTGGTAACTTGTTTTCTGATTTGGATTTAACCAGCCACAAACTAGGAAAGTCGGAGAGTGATAAAAATGAACTAATTGTAAAAGTATTAGTGCATTTAGATGAAATTGATTTTGATTTAGAAAATACCGACAGTGATGTTTTAGGTGATGCTTACGAATATCTAATCGGAAAGTTTGCCAGTGGTGCTGGTAAAAAAGCAGGAGAATTTTATACACCGCAAGAAGTGAGTAAGGTTTTAGCGCAATTGGTAACAGTTGGGAAAGACAAATTGAAAAGTGTTTATGACCCTACTTGTGGTTCGGGATCGTTGTTGTTGCGTGTAGCAAAAGAAGTAAAAGAAGTTAATGCTTTTTATGGACAAGAAATGAATCCTACAACATACAACTTATGTCGTATGAACATGATTATGCACGATGTACATTACAAACGTTTCGATATCAAAAATGAAGATACTTTAGAACGCCCACAACATTTAGATATGCGTTTTGAAGCCATTGTTGCCAATCCACCATTCTCGGCAAATTGGAGTGCGAGTCCTTTACATATGACAGACGACCGTTTTTCTGCTTATGGAAAATTAGCCCCAAGTAGCAAAGCTGATTTTGCTTTTGTACAACACATGGTGCATCAGTTAGACGATAACGGAACGATGGCAATTGTGTTGCCTCACGGTGTTTTGTTTAGAGGAGGAGCAGAAGGACACATCCGTGAATATTTGATAAAAGATAAAAACTATCTAGATGCCGTTATTGGCTTACCAGCCAATATTTTTTATGGTACTGGTATTCCTACTTGTATTTTGGTGTTGAAGAAAAAGAGAACGAATTCTAAGGATATTTTATTTATTGATGCCAGCCAATATTTTGAAAAGGTGAAAACCCAAAATATGTTGAAGACTGATGACATAGACAAAATTATAAGTACTTATAAAAACCGAAATGTTGAGGGAAAATACAGTTACGTTGTCTCATTAAAAGAAGTAGCCGATAACGATTACAACCTAAACATACCACGTTATGTAGATACGTTTGAGGAAGAAGAGGCTGTTGATTTAACTGCTATAACTCAAGAATTAGGTGAATTACAAAAGGAAAGCAAAAAAACAGATGCTACTATTGCAAAATATTGCACGGAATTAGGAATTGAAACCCCATTTTAATGAGTACAGCCACATTACATAACGAAAAGATTCAAGTTTTAAATAAACAGAGTGACTTTAAAAAAACATTGGTTCCACAATTGCGGTTTAAGGAGTTTAATGGGGAATGGAAAGTCAAAAAAATTTCTGGTTTATTAAAAGAAGGAAGATTAGGTGGGAATTATGAGAATTCTGAATCTAATAATGGAATCCCTGTTATTAAAATGGGAAATTTAGGAAGAGGAGAAATAAATATAAATAAAGTTCAGTTTTTACCTGAAAACATTGAGTACAATAAGGAAGATATTTTAATTAAAGGAGATTTATTATTTAACACAAGAAATACTTTAGAATTGGTTGGGAAAGTTTCGATTTGGAGAGAAGAGTTGCCTTTTGCATTGTATAATTCGAATCTGATGCGAATGAAGTTTAATAATGAAATTGAATCTTCTAATGTTTTTATGAATTATAATTTCAACACGAAAAACTCAATAAATCAATTACGACGATTTGCAACAGGTACAACAAGTGTTGCTGCAATTTATGGGAGAGATTTAAAAAATTTTAATGTGGCATTTCCATCTCTTGCTGAACAACAAAAAATCGCGTCATTTTTAAGCGTAGTCGAAGAAAAAATACAGCAACTTACTCGTAAAGTATCTTTATTAGAACAATACAAAAAAGGGGTGGCACAACAACTTTTCTCAGGTAAATTGAGGTTTAATGATGAGAATGGAAAGGATTATCCAGAATGGGAACAGAAGCAAATCGGTAAGATATATGAACATCGAAATGAAATTGGATTTAATGAAATGAAATTGTTATCTATTTCAATTAATAAAGGAATCTATAGTCAATCTGAAAGTAATAAAAAAGATAATTCAAATAATGATAAGAGTAAATATAAAAGAGTACTAGTTGGTGATATTGCCTATAATTCCATGAGAATGTGGCAAGGAGCTTCCTCGGTTTCATTTTTAGATGGAATTGTAAGTCCTGCATACACGGTTTTAAAGGGGAATATAAATAATGATTCTAGATATTTTGGCTATTTATTTAAAATGCCATTTATGATTCAAACTTTTCAAAAGCCCTCTCAAGGATTAACTTCTGATACATGGAATCTTAAGTATCCAATGATATCAAAAATTAAAGTGAAACAGCCGTGTTTAAAAGAACAACAAAAAAACGCCAATTTCTTATCGAGTATTGATAGTAAAATAGAAAGTGTAAACCAACAATTGGTGCAAACGCAAACGTTTAAAAAGGGGTTGTTGCAGCAAATGTTTGTGTAATTTTAATTTAATTAAATATGAGTTTAACAATTGAAGTGATAATTAGATTAGGATTTGTAGAGGTTCCAAATCAACAACATAGAACCTTCGTAAGAAAAGCAGATAACGTTATACTTTATGAATGGATTGTAACCATTTGGCTAGTACAATTAGATGGATGGGTTGGTCAATATTCAAATCTGATGAGGGTTACAACAGAAGAAGATTTAGAAAAAGCCATTAGTTCTAGAAATATTAGATAAAAAAATGTTGTTACAAATATTTGTATAGTTATGAGTCATAAATCGGAAGCAGACTTAGAAAAAGATTTAATCAAGAAATTACGTGATTTAGGATATGCTTCTGTAGCTATTTCTGATGGTGATGCTTTGGTTTCTAACTTAAAAAAACAACTCGAATTTTTTAACAAAACTCAGTTTACTGCAAAAGAGTTTGATGCCGTTTTGAATCATTTAGCCAAAGGCAATGTGTTTGAAAAAGCCAAAACGCTTCGTGATTATTATAATCTTACCAAAGAAGATGGTACTTCTTTTTATGTTCGTTTTTTCAATAGTAAGAATCATAACGAAAACTTATATCAAGTTACCAATCAAATTAGTTTAGAAGGCAGTTATAAAAATCGTTATGATGTGACGCTTTTAGTAAATGGTTTGCCATTGGTACAAATAGAACTAAAGCGTTCGGGTATTGAAATTAAAGAAGCGTTTAATCAAATTAACAGATATCAAAATCATTCATTTTGGAGCAATCACGGTTTGTTTCAATACGTGCAACTGTTTGTAATTAGTAATGGAGCAAATACCAAATATTTAGCGAATAATAAATTGCAATCCGTTAAGCAAACTTTTTTTTGGGCCGATGCCAATAATAAAAATATTACAGAATTACCTGAGTTTACTGATACTTTTTTAAATCCAGCACATTTGGGTAAAATGATTGCGCATTATATTGTTACCAATGAAACTTATAAAGTAATGATGGTGTTGCGTCCGTATCAATATTTTGCTACGGAAGGTATTATTCATCAAGTTAAAAACTCTAACGATAACGCCTACATTTGGCATACTACTGGTTCGGGTAAAACCTTAACTTCTTTTAAGGCTAGCCAAATTGTAATGGATTTACCAGAAGTATACAAGGTAGTTTTTGTTGTAGACAGAAAAGATTTAGATTACCAAACCATGAATGAGTTCAACGCTTTCAAAAAGGACAGTGTTGATGTTACAGATAATACACAATCGTTAGTTAGGCAATTAACTGATAATAATACCAATTTGGTTTTAACTACGATTCAAAAATTAAACAATGCGGTTTCGGAACGTTTCAAAGGAAGTATTGAACCTTTACGAGACCAAAAAATTGTATTTATTTTTGATGAATGTCACAGAAGTCAATTTGGAGAAACCCACGAACGTATTACTAAATTTTTTGAGAAAAGTCAGTTAATAGGTTTTACAGGAACTCCCATTTTTGTAGAAAATGCTTCTAAGAATGATTTAGGAAAGCGAACTACAAAAGATTTGTTTGGCAATTGTTTGCATAAATATGTAATTACAGATGCGATACGAGACCAAAATGTTTTACGTTTTGGAATTGAATACATTGGAAGATATAAAAACAAAAGCAATACTTTCATTGATATTGATGTAGAAGATATTGATAAACAAGAAGTGCTTAATTCGCCTCAGCGTATTGAGAAGATTGTAGATTATATTATTCAACATCACAAACAAAAAACATTTGACAAAGATTACTCAGCAATATTAGCAGTAAGTAGTATTGATAACGTTTTTCAGTATTACGATTTCTTTCAGAAAAAGAAAGCATTAGGTGAACACGATTTGCGTATAGCGACCATCTTTACTTATGGCGCCAACGAAGAATCTGAAGATGCTCAAGACTATTTACCAAGTGATGAAGATTTTTATATGGCTGCCGAACCTAGAAACGAATACCAATCTAGTCACAGCCGAGATAAATTAGATAGTTACATTGTTGATTATAACCAAATGTTTGGTACTAGTTTTTCCACGAAAGACAGTCAGCAATTTGAGAATTACTTCAAAAATATAAGTCAACGATTAAAAGACAGAGAAAAAGAAAACTTTGATCACGAGAAAGACCGTTTAGATATTGTTATTGTAGTGAACATGATGTTAACGGGTTTTGATGCGAAGAAAGTCAACACACTTTATGTAGATAAAAACTTGAAACAACATGGTTTAATTCAGGCGTATTCTAGAACGAATAGAATATTAGGAGAAAGGAAATCACATGGAAACATTCTGTCTTTTAGAAACCTTAAAAAAGCAACTGATGATGCCATTACTTTATTTTCAAACAAAGATGCCATTGAAGTTGTTACCATGCCAGATTATGAATCAATTGCTAAGAAATTTGATGAAGCATTAAAAGATTTACGAGAAATCACACCAACCTATCAAAGCGTAAATGATTTAGAAAGTGAAATTGATGAAGCGCAATTTGTCCAAGCATTCAGAAAGTTGATGCGTGCGATGAATGTGATGCAATCATACACAGATTTTGATTGGGAAGATTTACCAATAGATGAAGAAGAATTTAATAATTTTAAAAGTAAATACTTAGACTTATATCAGAAAGTAAAACAAGACCAGCAAAAAGAGAAGACTTCCATTTTAGATGAGATTGATTTTGAATTAGAATTGATTCACAAAGATCAAATTAATGTCGCTTACATTCTGAAATTGTTAGCACAAATGAAAGGTCTAAAAACAACTGAAGCCGCAATTCAAAGAAAAGCTATTATCGATTTATTGGGTGGAGATATTCAATTGAGAAGTAAACGCGAATTGATTCAGAAATTTATTGATGAGAATATGCCATACATAAAAGATGGTGATAATTTTAATGATGAATTTGAGAAGTTTTGGCAAGAACAAAAAGTACTCGCATTAGGTAAACTTTGCGAAGACGAACATTTAGACAAAGAACAGTTTAAAGCATTAATTGACGCCTACATCTATAGCGGAAGAGACCCAATAAAAGAAGACGTTATTAAGTGTTTAGATAATAGACCAAGCGTTTTACAATCTAGGGTCATCGGCGATAGAATTATTGCTAAAATGAAAGAGTTTGTTGAGGTGTTTGTTAAGGGTATGGTGGCTTAGGGTTGAAGTAAAAGGTATAATTAATAATTAGATAAAGCTTATTAAGCTGAAAAAGTTAAAATAAAGAAATATAATGAGAAATAACTATAGAGATAATTACTACGGAAGTATTCTTGATCCTTTACATGGAGACATAAAATTATCAGAAATTGAAAAATGGATAATTCAACAACCTATTTTTACTAGATTAAGAAGGGTAAAACAAAATACATTTCTTTATTATGTATTTCCATCAGCAAATCACACAAGATTTGAGCATTCTATAGGTGTAATGCATTTAGCTGGAAAAATATTTGATTCATGTAAAGAAAATTTTGCTACAGGTCAAAAGAAAAAAGAAAAATATTCAATAAAAGGAGAGACTAGTTTTTATGATCTTAATAAATTAGACGATAGAGAAGAAATTTATTATCAAGAATTAAGATTAGCGGCTCTTTTACACGATATTGGACATGGTCCATTATCTCATCTTTTTGATGAATTTGCAATTAGTAAAGATGCTTTTTTAGAAATTGTAAAAGAGTCTTCAGTAATAAATCTTTATTATGATGGGTTTGAAAAACTTATTAACGATAATAAAGATAAAGTTGAACATGAAATTATTTCGTGTGCTTTTATTTTTCTTTTAATAGATGAATTAAAAAAGGAAAATATAAATGATATAAATAAGTTTTCACCCTCTGCTAAATTAATAATTGAAACAATTTCTGCTGAAAGAGTTGTAAAATTAGTTGAACCAGATTTTAAAAAATTAGAAGAATTTACAGATTCAAATAATAATAATTATACATCATTCTTTTCGCGAATCATTACAGCTTTTCCTATTGATGCAGATAGGATGGATTATCTATTGAGAGATAGTTATTTTTCTGGAGTTACATATGGTATTTATGATATAAATAGAATTTTCGCTTCATTTATGGCTACAATACAAGACGATTCAAAAATACATTTAACCTACAAAGAAAGTGGTTTAGATTCTATGTTAAGATTTATTCAATCTAGAAGTCATTTATATAATCAAGTTTATTTTCATAAAACAAATAGATCAGCTAATACAATGTTAGCATATGCGAGTAAAATGAGTAGAATAAATAAATATAAAATTTTAGATAAAAGAAAAAACTTAAAATCTTTGAGAGATTTTTATATAAAAAATAGTGATGATGTTTTTTTAAATTATACTGTTAAAAAAAATGTTACTCAAAATAATGTTGAGAAAGAAGTACTTAATGAATTATTAAATAGAAAATTATTTAAAAGAGTTTACCAAGCTAAAATTATACTGACTGAAGCTAACTTTAAAGATTTTGATAAAATAAAAATTATAAAAGAATCTATCAATGAAAAATTAAGTTCCCTTGTTTCAGAAAATATATACGCTACTACTGATATATATGAAAACAAAACATTCAAAGACTCTGATTTAAAATGTATTCTAATAGCACAAAAAAATAATAGTAATTACGAATTTGAAGCGAAGTGGGAGAATGTTAATAAGGAGTTTTCTTTAATGAATATGAACGTCGTAATGGTCAGAATTTATATTAGGAGAACATTTGTTGATTCTAGTGATTTTGAAAAGAAAAAGAAAACAATTTTAAATACAATCTCTAGTGAGATTTCAGAATTAGAAACATATTCTAACAATTGATTTTATGGAAATAGATTTACTTGAAAAATCAGTAAATGAGCTGATGGAGAAATTTGGAGCAGGAAACCATAAGCCAGGTTCTGGTAGTGCTGCTGCTTTTCAAGGCATGGTTTCAGCTAAATTAATTTCAACGGTTATTAGTTTGACAGCTGATGAGAAGAGAATTCACTTATATCAGGATTGTATTTCTGTATTATTAGATTTTCAAATGGAAATTGAAACTCGTATTTACCCTCAACTTGCAGAATTGTTCAAAAGTGATTCCATACAGTTTGATAAAACAATTAAATCGAGGACAGCAAGAGATGAGGAAAAAGATGAAATAATAAAAAATCAGTTAAGAAGACAAGCACTTGAAGATTTAAAAATTTCGATAGAAATACCTTTTCAAATTGCATCTCTTTGTAAAGAACTGGCATTAATGTCAGCTTATGTTTTTGATAATGCTTTTAAATCTGCACGTGGTGATTCTCAAGTAGGTTTAAGCGGTGCTGTTTCAGCTTTTGCTGGATGTTTAGCAATAATTAGACTTAATGTGCTTTCATTCAATAGTGATGAATATGAGTATACTAAATCGGTAGTTGACCAAGTAGATATTTTATATAAAGACTACAAAGAATTAATAGTACTTGCTGATTCTAAGATTGAAATTCTTCGAGAAGAATTTGAAAGAAAGATTCCTTTATTTGAAGGAATTAATAATTTAATAAAAAAAGCTAGAGTAAGTAAAAGAGTTGAAGTTGAGGATTGTGTTAGAGAATTACAAACCCTAATTTGGAATAATAAGCATTTATTATGGAAGAAAAATATTCCTAATAATCCTTTAGAAATTTTACGTCCAGATTTTATTTTAAAAAATGCATTGGGTTATGACTATATCTCTTCTTCAACTTATGGAGTTCTAATTAATAATGATGAATCTATTGAGGTTGCGGGGATTATAGATCAGCCTAAGAAAATAGTTGCGGTTTCAAACAAATTTTCAAATCAAGTTCAAAACTTTACAGGAGCTCATGAGCTAGGTCATGCAATATTACATGAACAACCAATATTACACAGAGATATACCAGTTGATTCTATTGGTAAAAGAGTTTTTCGTGATAAGGTTGAAATTGAAGCTGACGCTTTTGCAACGTACTTTTTGATGCCAACTAAATGGTTAAAGAAAGAATTTGAAAAAAGATATTCAAATGAAGTATTTCAAATAAATGAAGATACAGCTTTTAAATTTGGTGGACGTAGAATAACCGATTTAAAAAAAGAATGTAAAAACATTAGAAGTTTAGCGAGAAAATTAGCATCTACTGAATTATATGATTCAAAAAATTTTATTTCATTAGCAAAACAGTTTAATGTTTCAGTCGAGGCTATGGCCATTCGACTGGAAGAACTAAATTTAGTGAAATATTAATTTGAATCCATAATTGGTTCTTTCGTTTTAGATTGAATCACTTTGTATTTATAAAAAAGATATTTAGATTTAGCTAAATTAAAAATAAACCAATGAAAACATACCAACTAACAAACAACCAATTAGAATTATACGTACAACCGAGTTCTAAAATAGGACGAGGGTTTATTGCTTTTTTAGGATTAATCATCTTTATTGGACCTATATTCGGAATATTTTTGGGTTTAACTTCAGGTGCTGAATTTCATATCGGTTATTTAATTGGAATTGGAATGAGCTCGTTAGTGGCGTATTATTTTTATAAATTGTATCTCTGGAATACTTGTGGAAAAGAAGTGATTACTATTGCAGATAACAAAGTAAACTATCATGCCGATTATGGTAAGTTTATCAGTAATAAGCAAGAGTTTACTTATGAGGCATTAGCTTTTCATATTAAGCCAGTAGGTTATGAAAAAGAACAGTTAGGTATTTTGTTAGTTGAGGTGGCTGAAAAGAAATGTATTGAAACAGTCGTTATTTTGCCTTTGGCTACTTTAAATGAGATTGTGGAGAAGTTGAAGTTTAACATTTGATAACCCTTGAAGGGTTTTGAACCCTTAAAGGGTTATTTGTTTGATGTGGTTTGCGGAAGTGGTTTGTGTGAGATTCTTGCAGGATGACAAGATTGAGGATGAGGTTTTACGATTAGACCTGACAGGTTTCAAAAACCTGTCAGGTCTGTTTGTATAAAGTGTAAGATTGTGTGAGATCCTTCGCAGGCTCAGGATGACAAGATTGTGGAAGTGGATTGTCGATGAGGTTTGTGTGAGATCCTTGCAGTCCCTAAGCTTCGGGAGACAAACTTTACGACTAAACTAAACGCATAATCTTAAATGCTCTATCTTAAGTGGAGCGACTTTACGCACAATCCAATCTATGTATCTATGTGGTTAAAAAAAACTTATATGACTTATATGTTTCATCACACATTATAAAAATTAATAATACATTTGCATCTCACATTCAAAACTAAGATGGATTTAACTACTGCTATACTTGTAACGGGATTTCTGCTGGTCATCGCTTTTCTGATTTGGAGGCTGAGAGCGGCTGAAAACAATAGAAAAGAAATCCAACAAAAGTTTACTACGTTGGAAACAAAAGTCAATAGTTTAAAACTAGATAATTTAGAGTCGAGGTTGAATCCGCATTTGTTTAAAAACATTCTGAATTCCATACAATCTCACGCGTATCAAACCTATTTTGCCTTAGATAAATTGGCGAATGTGTTGGATTATATTCTATACGATAGTCAGCAAAAATGGGTGACACCGAAAGATGAAATCGCTTTTGCATTGAATCTGATTGAGATTAATAAAATTAAATTAAGTCCGCTTTTCGAGTTAACGGTGAAAACCAAAATCAACGAGAATGAAAAGTTGTATGAAGAAGCTTTATTAGCGCCTTTGTTATCTATCGACTTAATTGAAAATGCCTTCAAACACGCCGACTTACAAAGTCCAGATGCGTTTATTACCGTAATCTTCGAATTTAAAAACGATTGCTTTATGCTTACGGTTTCGAATAAAGTGTCGGACAAAAAAGCAATGAAGAAGGAGCGTAGTGGTTTAGGTACAAATACACTCGACCAACGTTTGCAAATTATCTATAAAAACCAATACAAACTCGACCGATTGGTGGAAAACAATATTTATACGGCTCATTTAAAAATAAATCTCCTTGAACACCAAACTCAGATGCATACTGCTGGATGATGAACTACCTGGACTAACGTATTTGAAAATGCTTTGCGAAGAAATTGAAGCGTTGGAAATTGTCAAAGTATTTAATAATCCTGAAAAGTTATTCGAAGAAACCACTTTGATAGACTTCGATTTGTGTATTACCGATATTGAAATGCCAGGCATGGATGGTTTGACATTAGCGAGCCGACTTCAGAATAAACTAGTCATTTTTACTACAGCTTATAAAGATTACGCGTCTGATGCTTTTGATATTGATGCGGTAGATTATATCACGAAACCTGTTACCAAAGAACGTTTGCAAAAGGCAGTTCTAAAAGCAATTGAAAAACACAAAAGTAATCTTCAAAATAATGCTTTTATTACGTTGAACACCGATAAAGGAAAGGGAATTGTGTACATCAATCAGTTGGCGTATATCAAATCTGCAGAGCAAGACAGTCGAGATAAAGAAGCTTTTCTTATCGATGGAAGTGTGGTGCTTTTAAAGAATATCAACTTCGAAACGTTATTGCAGCAACTTCCAGAAAATGGTTTCTGTAGAGTTAATAAAAAAGAAGTGATTGCGATTTCGCAAGTGAAGCATTACACGCATAATGAGATTACGCTTGCGCTACAAGATAGAACGGTTGGTTTTGTTAAAGTGGCGTTGAGTGAGATTTATCGTGGAGGTTTTGTGAGGTTGGTTGGGGTTTAGGTTTAAACATATAAGTCATATAAGTTTTTTTTAATAGGATTGCGGAAGTGGTTTGTGTGAGATGCTTTCAGCATGACAATATTGTGGAAGTGGATTGTCGATGAGGTGTGCGGAAGTGGTTTGCGTGAGATGCTTTCAGTCCCGAAGCTTCGGGAGACAAACTATACGCAAAACAAAATCCTTTTAATCTGCGTTCCTATCTTATCTGCTCTATGTTGAGCGGAGCGACTTTACCCACAATCCAACCTATGTTCCTATGTGTTTAAAAACCCTTCGACAAACTTATATGACTTATATGTTTAAAAAATCTGCGTAAATCCCTCACTACAATCCAAAGAAAAATCAATGAGCCAAATCTGCGTTCCAATCTCATGTGTTCTATTTCAAGCGGAGCGCCTTTAAAATTATTTAAAACTATGTGGTAAGAAAAACTTATATGACTTATATGTTTCAAAAATCTGCGTTCCAATCTCATGTGTTCTATTTCGAGCGAAGCGTCTTTAAAATTATTTAAAACTATGTGGTAAAAAAAACTTATATGACTTATATGTTTAATCATTCCCATAAACTTATTACAAACTTTCCCCATCTTATTACAATACATTAAAAAGGATTTTCATACTCCAAAAACACTTCCCATATTTGTATCAAATTATTGATAACCAAAATCGAGAACGTATGCAAAAGTTAAAGAATTCATTTTTTTATTTGGCCATTATAGGTGGGTTTTCCACATTAATTTATGCTATAATTAGAAATGGAAAAGGGTTAGAGGAAGGGCAACATATTGTTTCTAATGTATCAACTACGAATCATTGGGATGATTTCTTATCTACGATGCAACACAATTTGCAACATCCTTTATCGATACTTTTGGTTCAAATTATCACTATTATATTAGTAGCTCGTTTGTTCGGCTGGTTGTGTAGAAAAATCGGACAACCTTCTGTGGTGGGAGAAATTATTGCGGGTATTGCCTTAGGACCTTCTTTGGTTGGGATGTACTTTCCTGAAATTTCAACATTATTATTTCCGAAAGAGTCCTTAGGAAATTTACAGTTTTTAAGTCAGATCGGATTGATACTTTTCATGTTCGTGATTGGTATGGAACTCGATTTGAAAGCCTTACGAAATAAAGCCCATGATGCGGTGGTGATTAGTCACGCCAGTATTATTATTCCATTTGCTTTAGGAATGGGATTGGCATTTTACATCTATAAATCATTTGCGCCTCAAGGAGTTGAGTTTACGTCATTTGGATTGTTTTTAGGAATTTCAATGAGTATCACGGCATTTCCCGTTTTGGCTCGAATCGTACAAGAAAGAAACATTCATAAAACCCGATTAGGAACTATTGTTATTACGTGTGCTGCTGCCGATGATATTACGGCTTGGTGTATTTTAGCTGCGGTAATTGCGATTGTAAAGGCGGGTTCGTTTACGAGTTCGTTGTATGTGATTGGAATGGCGCTTTTATATGTGTTATTGATGTTGAAAGTCGTGCGTCCTTTCTTGAAAAGAGTTGCCGATATCAATAAAACTAAAGAGAGTTTAAATAAACCAATCGTGGCGATTTTCTTTTTGACTTTATTATTATCCTCATATGCTTCAGAAATTATTGGAATTCATGCATTGTTCGGAGCATTTATGGCGGGTGCGATTATGCCTGAAAGTGCAAAGTTTAGAACGATATTTATTGAAAAAGTAGAAGATGTTTCGGTCATTTTATTATTGCCATTATTCTTTGTGTTTACTGGTTTACGTACGCAAATTGGCTTATTAGATGATGTGGGTTTATGGCAAATGACAGGTGTTATTATTTTAGTCGCAGTAGTTGGGAAGTTTTTCGGAAGTGCGTTAGCCGCGAAATTCGTAGGTCATAATTGGAAAGATAGTTTATCCATTGGTGCTTTAATGAATACCAGAGGTTTAATGGAATTGGTGGTTTTAAATATTGGTTACGATTTAGGCGTGCTGTCTTCAGAGATTTTTACCATGATGGTTATTATGGCTTTGGTCACCACATTTATGACGGGTCCGGCTTTAGATTTAATTAATTATGTGTTTAAAACGAAAACCACTTTTGTGCCTGAAACGATTGGTGATAAAAGCAAATACAAGGTTTTAATTTCATTTGACACTGCTAATAAAGGAAAGAAATTATTGAAAGTCGCGAATAGTTTAGTGAAAAAACAAACGGAGAATACGGTGGTAACAACGCTGCATTTAGGAATGAGTTCCGAGTTGCACTCTTTCGATTTAAAACATTATGAGAAAGATACGTTTTTGCCAATTCTAGCGGAATCGGAAGTCTTAGAACAGAAAGTATTTACGGTTTTTAAATTGTCGAATGATATCAATTCCGATATTATTGAAACGGCTAATCATGGAGAATATGATTTGTTGTTAGTTGGTTTCGGACAATCCATTTTTGAAGGAACGCTGTTAGGTAAAGTATTAGGATTTACGTCGCAAATTATCAATCCAGACCGATTTATTGATAAATTAACGGGTAAAGAACGCTTGTTTGAAAATTCTCCTTTTGATGAAAATACCCGACAAATTATAGCGAATAGTAAAATGTCGGTGGGAATTTTAGTCGATAAAGGTTTAGAGAAAATTGAAAATGTATTCATTCCGATATTCAGTAAAGAAGATGCCTTTTTGTTAGAATATGCTCAGAAAATGATTCACAATAATGGTTCGCAAATTGTTATTTCAGATGCGTTAGAACAAGTGAAAAGTAATATTGGAATTCAAGAAAGTGTGCGTGCGATTGAGCAAGTGGCTCCGAATCACATTATGATTATGCAAGATAGAACCATCAGAAAAGAGTTTTTAGAACAACAAGATTTGATGATTATTAGTTTAGAAAGTTGGAGAAAACAAGTAGATGCGCAAAGCGTTTGGTTGAACAATACACCAACGATATTAATTGTGAAACCTTAATTCGTGGGATGTAGAGTCACGATTAATCGCGTCTTTACTTACAAATTAATTATTAATATAAAAAATATGTTTTATAAAAAGAAATTGTTGTTTGTAGTCCTTTTGTTTTCGGTAGTTAGTTTCGCGCAAACAGAAGAAAAAGTGAAACCAGAAAACAAAATAGAAGCTGGTTTTGAAGGTATTTTAGGATTGTCTTATAACGAAAGAATAGTTGCCTTACATGTTGGTGGACCAAGTTTTAAATACAAATTAGGCAATCACTTTAAAATTGGAGTGGGCGCTTTTCCTTCTTTAATTATGTTAGACGATAAAGTAATGCCACGTTTAGGATTTTCGCCAATACTAGAATATAAAAAGTGGAATTTTATCGCACCTTATTATGGATTTGATTCTAAAGATAGAGAATTGTGGTCTTTCGGATTGGGATATAAGTTTAAGTAGAGATGAGATTAATCGCGTCTCTACATAAAAAAAAAAAAAGAAAGCTTAGCATATGCTAAGCTTTCTCAATATTACCTTATACTGATAAAAAAAGTATTTTAAAATATGATTTTGATTAACAAAAAACGTCTTAAAATAACCTTTCTGTTTTCGGTATTAAGGCATATGTTTTTTAGATTATATATAATATACTTTTACATTGTTTATTCTTTTTCTATTATAATCTACAATTTTTTCTGCGGCTTTACTTTTAGCAATAGCGACTGTTGTACTTTCTTTTAATTTTCCAATTCCTAATATGCTATTCGCTTTTTGAATGGCATTATTACTACCTTTAGTTAAAAGATTTTTTCTTAGCATTAATACAAATTTTTTCATTTTTTTTAGTTTTTAATGGTTTGATTAACGGGGCTTCTAAATTTAGATATGTCAAATTTACATTACATATTTTCAAAACTTTTATACAATTTTTTGGAGTTATTGTATAATTTCCATTTTGGTAAAAAAAAGCATTTCTTAGAATTAAGTATTTAATATAAAAGCAAATTTAAATCTTAAAAACAATCTGTATATGCGCAAAACTACCTGATTTTTATTATAGGTAGTTTTACGCGGTTTTTTAATAAATGAGAATATGAGATTCCTTCTAAGATTTGATTGAAATTAGTATATAAAAACAAAAATCAAGCGAAAGGATTCGAGTTGTTTAACATATACGGATTTGAATTAATAATAAAAAAAAGAAAGCTTAGCACGGTGCTAAGCTTTCCTAACATTACCTTATTCTGATAAAAAAAGTATTTTAAATTATGATTCTTGATTAACAAAAACGTCTTAAAAATAACTTTATATTTTTTTCAGAATTAAAGTATGTTTTGTTTAACTAACTATATTCAACTTCTCTAACTATATTCTACTTCATCCTTTTCTTTTTTTTCTACTGAGGTTTGCAATGTATTCTTTAGCTTTACTTATGCCAATTGCAATTGCTGAACCTTCATCTAATTTTCCTAGTTTTAGTATAGCATTTGCAATTTGTATGGCCTTATTGCGAACTTTATCTGAAAGATTTTTCATTGCATTCGGATAATTTTTCTTAGACCAGGGCATAAGCTTAATTAACTATAAATTTATATTTCAAAGTTAAGCCGCATTCATTCCAAACCTGTTATATAATTTTTGAGAATTTTTATATAATTTGTATTGAGTGAAAAATAAATAGTGTCACTTAGAATGACTTCCTTATTTTGTGAGATATTGATTGTAAAAAAAACAAAATATTAGTCAATGAAGTTAAACAATTGTTATTTTTTTTCTAACTTTATACTTACATTTGTACTGAAAATCAGTTGTTGTATTTTGATTGGTTGAATGATTTTAAATAATGGCGAAAAAAATACCCCCTTTTGTTATGTATTTTTTATTGATATTCTGTGTAATATCAGCGCAATCATATGCACAAAATAGCCAAAATAAAGAGAGTTTAACTACCGAAATGGAATCGTTAGTATTTTCTAACCCAAGTCAGACTTTAAAAATTGCGCAACACTTACTGAGTAAATCGAATACTACCAACAGCGAAAAAGCCAGAATTAATTTAATCATTGCCAAAACTTATTTTGTAAATGGTGATTATAGCGCCGCACTTACCTTTTTATTTGCCCAACAAGAATACATTTCTTATTTATCTGAATTAGATCAAGTTGAAATAGAAATCTATAAAGCGAAAATTTTTAGAAAAATAAATTTATTTACTGAATTAGGTATCGTTTTAGAAAAAATTGAAGAAAAAATTAAAATCATAAGCGATAAAGATACCAAGCTAAAAGCGGAAACACTTTTAAATATTGAAAAAATTAGCTACAAATTTGAATCTCCAGAAGCTAAAAAAGGTATCCAGTTTTTAATTCAAAATAAAGGTGCTTTAAGTCCTGAAATTGCTCTTTGGAAAACGGTAGCCATGGCTAATTTTTATTTGGGGAATAAGAACTTTGCGGAAGCCACTCATTATTTTAATTCGGCTTTAGAAAAAGCAAAGAAAAATGAAGTGCAAGATTTATGTGCAAAGGTTAATATTCTTTTAGGTTTAGGAACTATTAGTTTAGAAAACAAAGAACATCAAAAAGCAAAAAGACTTTTAAATGAAGCGATGAATGATGCTATGATTATTCAAAATCTATATTTGAAAGATCGAGTAGTGAGACAGAAGTTGATCAATTACATGGCTTTAAACGATGAAAGCAATTATAAAGAAACGTATAAGTTGTTTAAAGATATTGATGGAGAATTAGATGGAGTTGAAGAAAATACGCTTAACATAGCTTATAATTCAATTTCTGAAGAATATAATACCATAGAAGAAGCGAAGAAAGAAAGCTATTTTAAAGCGCTTTATGTTTGTTTTATAGTATTTGGATTGATATTTATCGTTTGCTTTTTTTCTTGGAGAAAATACCAACAAAGAAAAATTAATTTAACTGAGATTCTGAAATATTTAGAACTTACTAGAACAAATACTGTTGAAAGTAAAGTGGTGAAAATTGAAGTTCATAAACGAATTAATATTCCAAAAGAGACTGAAGAACTGATTTTGGCAAAACTGAAAAAATTTGAAAACACAACTAAGTTTACCAATAACGATATCTCATTAGCGGTATTAGCAGGGCAATTTGAAACGAATACGAAGTATCTATCTGAAATTATAAATTCGCACTATCATGTGAATTTTAATACGTATATCAATAAATTGAGAATCAACTTTTTGGTAGATAAATTAAAAACGGATCCGAATTTTATCAATTACAAAATCAGTTATTTAGCTGAAGTATCTGGTTTTACATCACATAGTAGTTTCGCAACTATATTTAAATCGATTACAGGAATTTCACCAGTAACATTTATTGAGTTGTTAAAAGAAGAACAAAGTAAAGAAACAGCATGATAGGGGGTTTTTTACATAATTTGCTAGTAGGAAGTAAGAAACTGTTTATCTGTATTCTTATATTTCCAATATTTGTAGTAGGTCAAACTAAAAAAAGTTTAGATAGTATTATAAAAGAAGCTACAGCTTTGATGTATGAAAATCCAGATAAAGCAATTGCTGTTGGAAATCAAATTATAAAGGAAGCCAATGAAAATGATGATGTTGATGCTAAAATAAAGGCTTATAAATTAATTTCTGATGCGTATTCTTCCAAAAGAGATTATGAGAAATCATTAGAATATGTAAATAAAGCGATTCAAATTTTAGATTCATCTAATGACAAGTTATTAAAGATTATCATTTATAACAAAGTAGGAATTCAGTATGAACAACTAAAAATTTATGATAAATCACTTCAATATTTAGATCAGTCTGAACAATTAATTCAAGAATATCCATCAAAAGATTCCATTTATTTTTATTTAGGTGTGAATTATGTGGTGAGAGGGTTTATTTATAAGGAAAAATTAAATTGTGATATTGCTATTGACTTTTTCGACAAAGGAATTGCATCACTTATAAAGTCTAAGTCTAAATCGCCAAGTTCTGCCATTAGTATTGCCAAATACAATAAAGGAAATTGTTTCATTAAGATGTTAGACAATGAAAAAGCGAAAGAAAACTTTTTAGACGCTTTAAAATTTGCTAAAGAAGTTCATGCTAAAAGTTTGCAAGCTTTTGCTTTAAAAGGCTTGGCAGAAGTTAGTGCAGTAGAAGGAAAACATGCAGAAGCTATTCGTTTATTGAATGAAGCGAAGCTACTTTCTGCATCGGTGAATGATTTAATTTTAAATCAGCAATTGTATAGAGGATTGTCTGAAAGTTATTTATCATTAAATCAGTGGGATAATTACAAAAAATTTCATAACTTGTACCTATCTACTCAAAAGGCGATTAAGGAAAGTGAAAGAAAATCGATTAGCGAATCCTTAAAAGAAAAAAAATCAGAATTAAATCTTAAATTTAAAGACAGTTTACCTACATTTTATTTTGCTTATCTAGCAATATTTTTAACCATAATTATGCTAGTATTTGCATTTTTATATTTTATTAAACTTAAAAAGAGACAGATTTCTGCTCTTCAAGACCAAATAAATACGCTCCAAGATTCTAAATAATACTTATTACTTAAAATAGGCTTAAGTGCTTGTTTTACATCGTTTTGTGGTTGATTTTATACTTTTAAAATTCAGGAATTTTAAAATATAAGACAAATTATATAAGAATATTAATATATAATTTTACTTCTAACTAACACATCAACAATAAAAGTGTAATATTATGANNCCTTTTAGATAACACAAAAATCTACGTAATATTATGAAACACAAATTACATCTCATCAATAATCTCAAAAATGGGATTGATGTAAAATTACAAATGAAACTGCTGCTAAGTTCAGTTTTGTTTTTTTGTATTGCGAATGTGATGCAAGCTCAAACAGTTTTAATTAATCCAGCTACGGATGGAGGTTTTAATTCAGGTAGTACTTTTGCTGCCAACGGATGGACTTTAGCTAATGAAGGAGTAAGTCCAGTGAAATGGGCTCTCGGAACAGGAGCTTCAGGAACAACATCTATTGGAAATTTAACTTCAGCGTCTGCAACAGTCACTTTGACTGCCCCTAATGCAAACATTGTAGTTGGTCAGAGCGTTTACGGCGCAAACATTCCTGCAAATACTGTTGTAGTAAATATTGTAGGTACAACTTTAACTTTATCGCAAAATGCTGCAGCAAGTGCTAGTGGTGTTACATTAGGTTTCGGAAAGTTTTCAGGAGGAATTAGTGTAAATGCAGTTGAAGCAACAACAGCTTCAATTAATGCTAATACCTATACCGTTACTTTAGGAGTTGCCAACCCAAATATTTCAGTGGGTATGGAAATTGCTCCAGTTCCAGGTTTTATTGCTGCAAATACTTATGTAGCAAGTATTAACGGAACTACATTAGGTTTGTCTAAAGCGTCTATCAATGGTACTGCGCTTGCAGTAGCTCAAACTTTATCATTTACTGCAACTACTGCTGCAATTTCTGGTAATGCTGCTTATGTTTCAAATGATGGTGGTATCACTAATTCATATGCTGGTTACGCAACAAATAGAACAGTATATTTTTATAGAAATGTAACTGTTTCAGCTTCTGAAAAAGCGATGACGTTAACTTTTGACGTAAAATCTGCTCCAGGTTCTGGTGGTGGATGGCAAGTATGGGCCGCTCCAGTTTCTCAAACTATTACAGGTACAGATACTCAAGTAACTACTCCTTTCACATATGGTGTTTCTTGGCCAGGTGCGACGTTGATTTCTTTCAACTCTAATCCACAAGTGGCTACAACAAAAACAACAGCTTTCATTCCTAAATCTTTTGCAGGTACTACTTTCAAATTAATTTTTGTTTGGGTAAATGGTACTTCTGCAGGATCACTTCCTCCAGCTGCTATTGATTNNACTTTTGCTGGAACAACTTTTAAATTAGTTTTTGTTTGGACGAATGGTACTTCTGCGGGAACACTTCCTCCAGCAGCTATTGATAATATTTCATTGACTTCAAGAATTTCAGAAGAAATTACTTGTGCACATTCAGGACTTTGGTCTCAACCAGGTACTTGGGATGGGAATAAAGTTCCAACTCATGCCGATACAGTTGTTTTAGATAATGACAGTGAAGTGGTTATGATTGACTCAAGATATTCTGGATGTGAAGATTTAATTTTGGCAGGAACTAATACATTAGTACAATTTGCTATTAGCAGTACAATTGATGAATTTACAATTAATAATGACATGAACCTTGCTGCAGGTGGAGCAAGATTTAATAATCATGATGGTACTACAAATAGTAAATATTTAAAAGTAGGACATAATATTGATATTGGTGCTGCTGCTAGATTAGATAGTAGTTTAGGAGGTTCAACAAACTTTCAAGGAAGATTAACTCTTAATGGTACATTACCTCAAACAGTAACTGTAGATCCTGCAGGTTTTGTAGGTGGTTCAGCAGCAGGTACAAATGCATTTGGTAATCGTGCTGGTGTTTTAAATCAATTAGAAGTTACAAATACATCTTCAGTTACTCCAAACGTAATTTGGAATGTTGATGGTGTAAGAATAAATGGTGGTTTATTTTTAACTAGTGGTAGAGTAAGTATTCCAACTGGAAAAAGAATAATTCTTGGAAACTACGGTCAATTAAGTGGTGTTAACTGCCTTCCTGGTTCAGGTTTTACAAATGGAACAGTATCTAAATGGATAAATGCTCAAAATACTAAAAATGTTCAACCTGGTACAGAATACCCAGGAAGTGATAATAATTACAAGCCTTCTTGGTATCCGTTTATTAGTAGCGCTGGTTTAGACAGATCATTCTATTTATTACCAGACGTTATGCCAACAACTTATGGTGAAGTGGCTGTAACTTATACTGATGCAAGTACAGTAACTAATAGTCTTTCTATTACTGATGGTAGTTACACAATAAATAAAAGATATAACGGAAGTTGGGCAATCTCAACTCCAGACGGTAATTCAATTCCTGCTGGTCCTGCAGTTGTTTACGCAAATGCAAGTAATCATAGAGTAGGAGTTTATGCAAATGGAGCTTTTGAAGCTATTGATGGTACTTCAAGATTGATGAATGCTTCAGCTGCTTTGGCTGGTACGCACCAAGATGGAACTGCACAACCATTTGCTTTTAGAAAAGATTTATCATTGGCTAATTTAACAGCTGCACCTATTTATATTGGTGTTAATGATGCTTCAGCTATTAATACTGCTACAGGTATTACTTCAGCTACTTCAGGTGATTGGAATACGGCTTCAACATGGGTTGGAGGAGTAGTTCCTGCTTGTACAAATGTAGTTACTATTGCAGCTGGACATAACGTAACTGTGTCAACTACAGCAAATACTGCTGGTTTAGTTATCGCTAAAGGTGCTACATTAACAAATAATGCGGGCGCTACTACAATGACTGTAGGTTGTACTAATAACAATGCTGCTTTTTATAATTATGGAACTCATACAATGACAGCTGGTAACTTAAAAGTTAACGGTTTCGTTGCTCATAAAACTGGAAGTTTCTTCAACCAAACAGGTGGAGATATTATTATTGATAGTAATAATAACGGTGATATTGCAACTTCTGTTGCTTTTGGTGGAACTTCATGTAAAATTGAAACATCAAACTTAAACTTAACAGGTGGTAAAATAACTATTGTTGATCCACTTGTGAATACAGGAAATTCAGTTACAGCAACTTCAATTGGAAGTTATACACTAAATACGGAGGGAGCGGCAGGTATTTTCACATTTAATGGAAGTATTACTGGGAATTCTGCAAGTATGGGTAATATTGCTAATCTTTTTGCAATTGGTCAGGTGATTTCAGGACATCCTAACATTCCTGCTGGAACAACCATTACAGCAGTTACTGTAGGAAATTTTGGATTTCCTTATCCACCTGTAACATTAACGTTGTCAGCTCCAGTTTCAGCTCCAGTTTCAGCTGGAACACCTTTAAATTTCTCGGCTATGTCAAACAATTGTTCAGGAATAGTTGTTGAAATTAATGCATTAAATGCAAATTTAGCAGCTGGAACAGGAGTTACAGGATTAGGGATACAACCGGGGACTACAATTACTGGTGTAAATCTTGATGGATATGACATAACAGCTGGTTTAGTTAAGATTACATTATCGTTACCTGTTTCTGGTTTAGCAACATCTCCAATTACAACTCAACAAACATTAAATTTTAATGGTGTGAATCCAGGTTCTTATAATGTAACATTGACAGCTGTTAATACTAATATTATAGCAGGTATGACAGTTTCTGGAACAGGAATTAAACCAGGAACATTTGTAACGAATATTACTGATGCTAACCTAACTTTATCTGAACCAATTATGGTTGGCGCTCCATCACCGTTGGTAATGAATTTCCAATCATTCAATACTCAATCTAGTGGTTCGTTTATTTATGCTTCACCAGTTCATTATGCAGCTGGATTGAATCATACGTTACAAATTGGTGATGGTGTTTCTACTCAAAAAGCGACACTTGTTTCAAATGGATTTAATTGTCAGTTCCAAGCATCAGGAGGATTATTCTCTCTTGGTAATTTAACTGTTGACGCTCCTGATGGAACTGAAAGATTTATGAATGTAAGTAGTAATAACATTAATAATGCTTATAATATGAACGTTCAGAATGCTTTAACAGTTACGGCTGGAAGTGCTTTCAGAAAAACGTTTGCTAACTCTACGGTTTATGTAGGTGGTAATATTGTAAATAATGGTACTATTAATTTCCCAAAAGCCTCAACACCATTATATCTTGGTAACTTGATTAATGGAGTTGCTGTACCAACAACACTTCCTCAAACTATTTCAGGATCTGGTACTTTTGCAACAAATCAATGGTCTCTTTCTTCAGGTCTTGATAATGTTGCTTTTGCAAGTATTACTGTAAACAATACAAATGCTACAGGAGTAACAATTAGTGTTCCTAACTTTAGAGTTGGTTCTGGTGTTACAATGACGAATGGTATTCTTCATACTTCATCAGCATTCCCTCTTTATGTAGGTAATCCAGATGTAACATCAACAGCTAATCCAAGTGGAACTATTTCTGGTGGTAATGCAACTACATATATTGACGGACCTGTTGCATATGCTAACATGAGTACTGCTACAATTGGTCAATATAAATTATTCCCATTAGGGAAAAACGGAAAATATCTTCCAATACTTATTGCTTCAACAGGTGGTGTTGAACTTATGGCTGAAGCTTTTGATACAAACTTAGGAGCTCCTGGAATTGGTACTTCTAATTTAAGTTCAACAAGATGGAAAGTTTCAAGAGTAGGTACAGCTGGTGCTTTTACAGGATATAATGTTAGGTTAGGTTCAACTCCAAATGTAACTGCATCAAACGTAATTGTTCAAGCTACAGCTGATCAAGGAACATATGACTTATTGTCAACTCCAGTTTCAGCGTCAACTTTTGAATTAGCTTATTTTGGAACTCCAAATACTCCAACAATTTATTTAGCTACTCCACAAACAGGAGGTTTCTTAGGGAACTTTGCTTATGCTGAGGGTCCTGGATGTACAGGTACACCAGCTCCTGGTGCTACAATTGCATCTTCAATATCTCCTTGTTTTGGACAACCTATTACATTAAGTTTAACTACTCCAACAACTGGATCTAGTGTAACATATCAATGGCAAAGTTCTACTAATGGAGGAACAACTTGGGGTGATATTCCAGGTGCAAATGCTGCAACTTATGTGGCTAATCCATCTGTGAACACTTCTTACCAATGTAATGTAACTTGTGCTCTAACTAGTACAGGTACTTCAACTCCAGTTGCAGTAACAGTTTCTGCTTCTGCAGCTACAGTAACAGATGCTTCAATCTGTACAAGTGGAATAGCAAATTTAGGAGCATCAGGAAGTACAATCTTAAACTGGTACGATGCACAAACTGGTGGGAATTTAGTGGCAACAGGAACTACTTATAGTCCTAATGTAGCTACTACAACAACATATTATGTGTCTTCAGCTAGTGAATCTACAGGTTCTGTAAATACTTTAGCTTTTGCAGGTACAGGTACTTCTTCAGCTTTATTTAAAGGTATTGCTTTTGATGTAACAAATAGAGTAAAATTAAAAACAGTTACTGTTTATCCTAAAAATACAGCAGCACTTACAGCTATAACAATTAGTTTATATGATGCTACAGGTAATATCGTTGCTGGAACTACTCCAGTATCATTTGTGCCAACTTTAGTAACAGGAACTGTTGGTACAACGTCTCAAGAAGTTATTCTTAATTATAACATCCCAGCTGGAAATGGTTACAGATTAGTAGCTACAAGTGGTTTAGCTGCTACAACTAATACTTTAGGAAATAGTACTGCTGTAATTGCATATCCAACAGCTGGACCAATTAGGTTAACAGGTAACGTTTCTGCATTGAATGATGCTGTTGCTACAGCTGCAAACGCTACAAACTGTTTCCATAATTTAACATTTGATGAAATATGTGAATCAGTAAGAATACCAGTTACGGCTACTGTAGTAAATGTTGCAACTCCAACTGGAGCTTCAACACAAGTAATTAATGGTGGTATTTCTGCAGATGTTACAATTGAGGATATTGTTGTTTCAGGAACAGGAATTATTTGGTATCCTACAGCTTTGGATGCTACTAATAATACCAACCCAATTCCAGCAGGTACAGTATTAACTGATAATACAACTTATTATGCGGTTTCTACAAGTGGAAGTTGTGCTAGTTCTACATTAGCAGTATTGGTAACAGTAGTATTAGGAAATGAAAGTTTCGAAATAGCTCAATTAAAATACTATCCAAACCCTGTTGAAAATCAATTAACAATTACTGCTAAAACTGAAATTTCAAAAGTTGAAGTATATAATTTAATTGGACAACAAGTAAAAGTTATTAATACTAACTCAAATGCTATTCAAATTGATTTGAGTGATCTTAATACATCAACTTATTTAGTAAAAGTATATTCTGAGCAAAATGTTCAAAATATTAAAGTAGTTAAGAAATAAATATCACTATAAGTGAGGCAGTTTTATATTGCCTCACTTAATTTTTTCAAAAGACCTTTTAATTTATAAAATTTAAAAAAAATGCAAAAAGAAATATCAATTCTAAAAGAAATATTTTCCTTAAAATTTTTCCCTAAAAAAGGAAGAAGTTTTAAGGCAAGTATTTTAATGCTATTTTCATTTGGTTTATTCTCAAATGCTGCATTTGCACAATTTCCCGTATTAGAAAATTTTAATACTGGAATACCTGCAAGTTGGGGAATTACAAGTAATCAAACGGTTGCTAATAACTGGGTGCCAACTGCACCAACAGCTGGTTATTTAAATACACCAGGTGTAATGGTAAATCCAGCACTTAACACAACGGTTGGAACAACAGCAGAGTACTTTTTAGTGTCTCCGCAATTTATCACTCCTCAAGTTACGGAAGTAAGATTTCATACTAAGCAAGGAAGTTTTATAAATAAAGGGACAACTTTTGAAGTAAGACTTTCTACAGCTAATCAACCAGATTACAATAGTTTTAATGTATTATTAGCATCATGGACTGAAGCAACATTAAATGTATCCGCTACTACGTGGGAAGAAAAAATAGTTACTCTTCCTGAACTTCCAGCAGGAGTAAATGTACATATTGCTTTTATAGCAAGAACAAATCAAGTCGCTGGAAACGCGAACACAGTAGGGGATATTTGGTATATAGATAATGCCCGTGTAATTGAAAGCTGTGCAAAAGTTGCAAGTATCAATTCTACTATGTCTGCTACAGGTGGTTTATTTAACTGGACACATCCAACAGCAACTAATTTTGAAATTCAAATTGTTGGTGATAATGCGGGTATTGCAGCTTCTGGTACTCCAGTAACAGGTACTTCATTTAATGCAACAACTTTAACAAATGGTAATCCATTTGTAAATGGTACAAATTACGATGTTTATATAAAAACAATTTGCGACGGAACTACTGCAAGTTTGTGGGCAGGTCCTTTTAATGTTCAAACATCTGTTTTGGGACTTACTTGTGCTACACCAGTGATTATCCCAACTAATATTTCAACATCACCATACGTATTAAGTACGAACTTAAATACGTTTTATGATAATCAAACCTATACACCATTAACTTCAATTGGTTTAAGTTGTCAACCAATCAGCTCAGATCAAAACTGGTTAAATGGAGAACATGCCTTTTTATCTTATACACCAACGACTTCAGGATTAGTAAATCTTAGTTTATTAACTAGTAATAATCCATCATTAAACTGTTATAATAATTTAGCAAGTGTATTTATTTTTGATAGTTGTAACGTTGGAACTACAGCAAACTGTTTAGGTTCTTTGATTACTGGTCAGCCTTCAGGTGTGAATTCAGTTCAACTTCAAAATATTTATTTACAAGGAGGTCAAACATATTATTTTGTAATTTCATCACCTTTTGAACATAGTGATACACCAGAAGGTTCTGCTGGTCTTTGTTTTACTTTTACATTATCACAGCCTACTTGTTCTATTCCTTCTGGAATAACATATGATAATTTATTACAAACAAACGCAAGATTTTCATGGGCAAATCCACAAAATTTAGTGAGTGCTTGGGAATATATTGCTAAACCGGCTTCTGCTGGGGTGCCAGTTGGGGGAGATGTTTTAACTCCAACAAGTACAAATATTAATAATATTGCTTCATCACTAACACCAAATACAAAATATAATTTATATGTAAGATCTGTTTGTAGTGGAACACCAGGAGCATGGAGTACTCCATTTCCTTTTACAACACAATGTACTGTATTTCCTACGCCATATTCTACGCAATTTACAGGAGCAAGTTCTACAGATCCAGAGCCATGTTGGTCCAAATTGGATTTAAATAACGATGGTATTTCATTTACGTATTCTGCAGATGGTTCATCTAATCCTACTCAGGGAGAATATGCAAGATTGCGTACATTGGATTCAGGAAATCAAACTAATGATATGTTGACTTCTGCTCAAATTCATTTAGATGGGGTTACTCAAAAAAGACTTAGATTTAAATTTAAAGGATTTGGAGGATACACTAACAATTCTGGATATGTTTTAGGAGAATCATCATTTATGATAAAACTTTCTACAACTGGAGTTGGACCGGCTAATTTTACAACAGTAGTAGAACCAATTCAAACGTATCAAACAGGAAACAATTGGATTGAAAAAATTGTTCCTTTACCAAATATTGTTGGAGATATTAACTTAGCATGGCATTTTCCTCCAAGTTATGTGAATACTGCAACGAATTTTTTACTTGATGATGTATATGTTGAAGAAATGCCTTCTTGTTCGGAGCCAAGTTATCCTGTGGTTACACCAGGTTCAATAACTACCAATTCGGTAAACATATCTTGGACTAATGGATACCAAAATACACAATGGCAGTTGGTTGCACAACCTTTAGGAACAGGTGTTCCAACATTGCCGTTTGTTTCTGATGCTGTTGTTAACATTGTAAGTACAAATCCATATACAATAACAGGATTAAATCCATCAACTCAATATGAGTTCTATATGAGAGCTTATTGTAGTACTACTGATCAAAGTATCTGGGTAGGACCAATTAATTTTAATACATTGTGTATTGCTCAACCAACACCATATTATGAAAGTTTAAATGATACTGACGTAACGACTAAAAAGTTTTGTTGGTCAGTAAATAATAATAATGGAGATGAAAATAGTGAATGGGAAATTAATGCTACTCAAGCAACAATTCAGCCTAGAGATCTTTTCTTTACTCCGTTCGTGTCTTTTGATGATTATTTGATTACGGCTCAAGTAAATGTAACTGGGCAAAAAATGTTGAAGTTTAAATATAAAGTTGCTTCAAATATATTTACTCCAGTTCAAAGAGGTAATTTCCAAGTTTTAATGTCTTCAACACCTGATTTTCAAAATCCAACTGTGTTGATTCCATCTCACGATTTCTATAATGGTGATTTTGAAGAAGATTTTGTGATTTTTAATGGAATAGGGCCAGCTTATTTTGCTTTCCATGTTCCTCCAACAATGACTGACCCAGGAAATTCTGGAATTGTTACTATTGATGATTTCAGTATTGAAGAAGCACCATTATGTCCGAATCCATCTTTATTAGCAGCAACAAATATTTTAACTACTTCTGCCACATTAAACTGGGCCCCAGGATTTAATGAAACACAATGGGAAATGGTTCTTCAAAGTCCAAATTCTGGTGTTCCAACAGGTTCAGGAACTGTAATAAATACAAACCCAACATATAATGCAACAAACTTAGCTCAAAATGCATATTATGAATATTATGTGAGAGCAGTTTGTGGTTCTAATTATAGTGCTTGGATTGGTCCATTTAAATTTAAAACAGCTTGTACCATAGTATCAACTCCTTTTATTGAAACTTTTGAAACAAATTCACAAACAGAATCTTGTTGGGCAATTATAAACAGTAATGGAGATTCAAATATTTGGGATTTAAATATGCCTGTCGAGCCAATGTTTGGAGAACAAATGGCAGCATTAAATTGTTTCACAAATGGTAATAGTAATGACTGGTTAATTTCACCAACAATTACGGCACAACCAAATCAAAGGTTACGTTTTTTCCATAAAGGAAAATATGATCCAGCATACTTTGCGGATTTAAAGGTGAAGATATCAACAAACGGTGGAGATATCTCTCAGTTTACTACAACTCTTTATAATACAGATGTTACTGGTTCACTTCATAATGTGGAACAAATGGAAATGATAATTAACCTAACTGGTATTACCGTTCCAACTAATATTAATATTGCATTTCAAGTACCACCTGGTGAGCCAGATGCTGCAGGGAATGGTCTTAGAGGGTCATATTTAAACATAGATAATGTAATTATAGAAAATATTCCTGCATGTCCTGCTGTTTATAATGTTGCTACTAACAATAATGCTATTAATGATACAAATGCTGAAATTAATTGGCAAGTAGCTGGTTCCGAAACACAATGGGAAGTTTCAGTACAACCATTTGGAACACCTGCTCCGGTAGGTAACACACTTCCACAATATTTACAAATAGCTAATTCATATCCTTATACTATAACAGGACTTACACCTTCAACATCATATCAATATTATGTTAGAGCAGTGTGTAGTAGTACTTCTCAAAGTGAATGGGTAGGTCCTTTTGATTTACTTACTAAATGCGATTTAGCAAATGTATGTGAATACACAATTTCATTAACTAACGGAACTACAGGCCATGTTTATGACGCTATAGATATAGTACAAAATGGTGTGGTACAACAATCACTTATTTTTCCTTACGAATTGCCTAATCAACCACCAACAGTTGTAGATTTTCAAGTATTTTTATGTTCTGGAATTGAATTTAATTTACATTGGAGAGGTGGCGGAAGTGGACTTCAATATTCACAAGCTCAAGCTGTAGTTAAAAATCAAGCAGGTGTAATTGTTTGGACAAGTCCATTAGGATTAGGTGCAATCAACACAAATATTTATACAGGAGTTGCAAACTGTACGCCAATAACTTGTCCTCAGCCAACAAACCTTGCAGTAAGTAATATGGGAGTACTTTCATGGACTCCAGGTGGTTCTGAAACACAATGGGAAGTTTTCGTACAACCATTAGGTCAAGGTTCTATTCCAACATCAGGTATTTTAGTTAATACACCAAGTTATACACCAGTTGCTGCAGATTTCTTAAACGCAACTGCAGGAACAAATGAATTTTTAGTTAGAGCTATCTGTAGTAATACAAATAAAAGTTACTGGACTGGACCAAAAGTATTTATTAAAAATGATGAGCCTGCAACAGCAATTGCTCTTCAAGTAAATAATGATGGGACTTGTTCATCTAAAGGAACTAAAGCTTCATTCATTGGAGCAACAGCTTCAAGTGTTCCAACTTCTTGTAGTGGAATAAATGGAGGAGATATTTGGTACGAATTTGTAGCAACTTCAAAAGTTCACACAGTTGAAATAAGCAATTTTAATCCAGGAACTTATTATGCTAGTTCATACGGAGGTGGTTTCCCATCAATTGTATTATCATTATACGAAGTACAACCAAATAGTTCTCTTGTAGAAAAAGCTTGTAGCGAAAACAATTCTTTAGTTGCAAGATATACATCAGAATTAATAGTTGGTAAAACATATAAGATTAGAGTAAAATATATTGCTACAGAATTTGTTGATAAGAAATTTGATATTTGCGTAAGCACACCAGCAGATATCTGTGATATGGATGCGTTTAATTATAGTTTTGAAAAACTTCCGATGCAAAATTTAACGGGTGTTTCAACAATTATTCATTCAAAAATAATTCCGGGTTGGAGAACAAATACGGATTGGGGAACAATGTTTTTCCATGAAGCGTCAAATTCACCAGGAGTAATTCCTTATGAAGGTGCTCAATGTATTCAATTAACTCAAGATGGAGCAGCTGCTTGGGATCCAACAGATCCAAATATTAAAGGTTTATATAAAGATTTCGAAACGTCTTCTGAAATTTTAAAAGTAGATTATAGTTTTGCTTCTGCAAGTAGACTTAGTGGAGCCGGAACAACAGTAGAATTATGGGCTGGACCTCCATCAGGACCATTTACAAAGTTAACCGAGCATACATCAAGTACATTAGTTTGGAATTTAATTACAGGTACTTATACTGTACCAACAGGACAAACTACAACTAGATTTATCTTTAGAACTCAAGGTAATGCTATTGGACATATGTTAGATGCGGCTAATTTTAAAGTTAATACGGATATTGTAACTGCGGATGCAACTTTAGATTGTAGTCAATCTAGTATCAATGTTGAAGCAAATGGAGTTGGTGAATGGGTTGCAAGTGCAACAAATCCTTCAGTAGCAACAATTGCTAATCCAACGAATCCAATTACTACTATTAGTGGAATCAATACGGCTGGTGTGTATACTTTCTTATGGAAAACACGCTACTGTGAAAAAGCATTAAATGTAACGCTTTCAGGATTTACAGAAGTACCAACGGTAACTTCACCAGTTACATATTGTACATCTGAAACAGCTACTGCTTTAACAGCTACAGCTCCTGCTGGTTATACCTTACTTTGGTTTACTGTACCAGTTAACGGTGTAGGTGATGTTAATGCGCCAACGCCTTCAACAGCTACTGCTGGAACAACAACTTATTATGTTGCTTTAGTAAATGCTACTGGTTGTGTTGGACCAAGAGTTGCAATTGATGTTATAGTAAATCAATTAATTACACCAGTTGTATTGTTCAGTTATGATAATACAAGTTACTGTGAAAATGGTGCTAATCCAGTATTAGTTCCAGCAACAGGATTTACTTCTGGAGGTACATATAGTGCTACTCCTTCTGGTTTATCAATTGATGCAAACACAGGAGCAATTAACTTACAATCTAGTTCGGTTGGAAGTTATGTAATTACATATAACTTATTAAGTAATGGTTGTACACTAAGTGGTACATCTACAACGAATATTGAAGTAATTAATGAAGTTACTTTCAATTTAGAAAGTGTTTGTGAAAATCAAATGATGTTATTAAACGTAATACCAACAAATGGTTCAGATTTATCAAGTGTAGATTATACTTGGCAAAACTCAAATGGTACCACTATTGGAACTAACTCACCTCAGTTTAATGTAACTGAATATTTAGCATCAAACTCAAGTTTAACATTCCCAATGACATTTACAGTACTTGTAGATTCTGAAGGATGTGTGAATTCTGATGAAATTACCTTAGATGGTAATAGCTGTGGTATGATTCCTAAAGGAATTTCGCCAAATGGTGATGGTGATAATGATACTTTTGATTTAACTGGTTTAGGTGTAAAAGAGCTTTCTATTATTAACCGTTATGGTATGGAAGTGTTTTCTTTCAGTGGAAAATATACGAATCAATTTGCAGGAAGTACTAATGATGGTAAAAACTTACCAGATGGAACTTACTTCTATAGTATTTCTTTCGATAATGGAAAAGCTATAACAGGTTGGGTTTATGTCATTAGACAATATTAATTAGTTGTTAGTAATCAGTCTGCTTAATCCAACTAAGTGGGCTGATTTTAAACTTTTACACTTATAAAATGTGAAGTTTTTATACCAAAAATTTCATACTCTAATAAAGAAATAAATATGAAAAATAAAATAATAGCTTTTGTAGTTTTTACCCTGTTTACCTTGCAAACACAAGCGCAACAAGATCCACATTATACACAATATATGTATAATATGAATGTGATGAATCCAGCTTATGCAGGTTCTAAAGAAAATTTATCAGGAGGCTTGTTATACAGACAACAATGGGTAAGTGTTGATGGTGCGCCAAAGTCGGCAACATTATCTATTCATAGTCCTGTTGGGAAAAAAGTAGGATTAGGTTTATCTGTAATTTCAGATAAAATTGGACCAGTTGAAGAGAACAATGTTTATGGAGATTTCTCATATACTTTAAATTTAGGTGGTGATCAAAGATTAGCATTAGGTTTAAAATCAGGAGTAACTTTTCATAAAGTAGGTTTGTTCAGTGACGTTAGTCCATATACGCAACAACAAAATGATGTTGCTTTTAGAGAAAACACAAGTAATATCTATTTTAATATAGGTTCGGGATTATTTTATTATTCTAAAAAATATTATGTAGCTGCATCTGTACCAAATATGTTAGAGGCAAAGCACTTAGTAGTTAAAGATAATGGTAGCGAATATCAATTTGGAAGTGAAAAACAACACTTTTTTATAACTGGAGGTTATGTATTTGATCTTTCTGCTAATACAAAATTGAAGCCATCATTTATGGCAAAATCAGCTTTTGGTACACCTGTTTCATTAGATCTTTCAGCCAATGCGTTATTCTATGAAAAATTTGAAGCAGGTTTATCATATCGCTTAGAAGATTCTTTTGGAGGAATGGTAAACTTTGCAATTACACCAAGTTTAAGAATTGGATATGCATACGATCATGTTACTTCAGATTTAAATATTACAACACCAGCTTCTCATGAATTTATGTTGTTATTCGATTTAAATTCGATGAAAAAAGTATCAGTTTCACCTAGATTTTTCTAAAATTAAGTACGTAAAAAATGAAAAAAACATATATAACATTAGGCTTAATACTTTTATCTGGAATGGCAGTTGCACAAACTCCTGCTGTTCAAAAAGCCAATCAACTTTTTGATTCGTATCAATATGTTGGTGCCATTGACTCGTATCTTCAAGTTATAAATAACAAACAAGGCAATCAGCAAGTTTATCAAAATTTAGCAGATAGTTATTACCATATTTATAACACAACTGAAGCGGCAAAATGGTATGAAAAAGCTGTGCAAGGAAATCCAAATCCTGAAACGGTTTTTAAATATGCACAAGTATTAAAATCTCTAGGAAATTATACAGAAGCTAACAATCAAATGTTGAAATTTTCGAATATGCTTCCTAATGATGTTAGAGCTAAAGAATTTAGTAAAAATCAAAATTATAAAACGTCTTTAGACAATGCGAAAGCTTTATTTTCAGTTGAAAGCACATCTTTTACAGATAATAAAAGCAACGATTTTGGAGCTGTTTTAACTAATAATAACGAATTGTATTTTGTAAGTACAAGAAACAATTCAAAAATTGATAAATGGTCAAATGTACCCTATATTGATATTTATAAAGCAACTAAAAGTGCAGATGGAAAGTTTTCTAAACCTGAAAGTGTAAATGAATTAAATTCAGCATTTCATGACGGTCCAGTTGCTATTAGCGAAGATGGAAATACTATGTTTTTTGCAAGAGACGGACATTCAACAAAATTGTATGAAAAAGATGCGAAGAACAATGTAAAAGTTGGTCAATTAGGAATTTACAGAGCGGTAAAAGTAAATGGGAAATGGGAAATTAAAGAAGCATTACCAGTAAATAGTACTTCGTATTCTATAAGTCATCCAAGTTTAAGTAAAGACGGAAAAACTTTGTATTTCACTTCAAATATGCCAGGTGGGATAGGGGAATCTGACATTTGGAAAATTGCTATTACAAGCAATGGTTACGGAAAACCGGAAAATTTAGGGGCAAAAATTAATACACCAGCACGTGAAGCTTTTCCTTTTATTACAGATGATAATCAACTATATTTTGCTTCAACTGGTTGGGCTGGTTTTGGAGGTTTAGATGTTTTTAAAGCAGATTTAAATCAATCTTCTATCGCAGTAATCAATGTAGGAAAACCTGTTAATACAGAAAAAGATGATTTTTCATTGAGTTTAAACTCAAAATTAAATGTAGGTTATTTTGCATCGAACAGAAATGGAACAGATGCCATTTATCAAGCAATACCAATTTGTGGAACTGATATTTTGCCTTTAGTGACTGATACTAAAACTGGAAAAGCAATTGGAAAAGCGGTTGTTACTCTTTTAGATGCGAATAATGTTGTTGTGACAACTTTAGAAACAGATAATTTGGGTAAAGCAATTTATCAATTGAATTGCGATAAAAATTATAGCATTCAAGTTGCAGCTGCAAATTACCAAACGGTTGTGTTGCCAATTGCTAGAACTAAAGAAAATAAACTAGAAATTCCTGTACAATTAATTCCTAATGAAGTAATTATTACAGATAGAGAAGTGCTTTTAGGTGATGTTTATTTCGAATTCAATAAATCAAACATTACGCCTTCAGGAGCTGATCAATTAGATAAGTTAGTGAAAATAATGATGGAAAAACCAGCAATGGTAATTTCAGTAAAATCACATACCGATTCAAAAGGTAATGCGAAATATAATTTAAAATTATCTGAGCAACGTGCTCAATCAACTGTTCAATACATCATTTCAAGAGGAATTAGTAAAGAACGAATTTCAGGTAAAGGTTTTGGATTTAC
>CXWL01065553.1_pt1 | contig 35430 bp, 33 predicted proteins | sample 590931 | NCBI WGS metagenome assembly CXWL01 (sample SAMEA3498368, study PRJEB10139) | groundwater metagenome | biome: water well; material: biofilm material | place: Germany | collected 2015-04-27
TAAACTCCAATGGCTGCGTACTTTAGCAACGGGCGGGGGCGTGTCAACTGCCGGAAGTAGGATAAATCTGTTCGATAAATCGCTGGAAACCTTATGGCGCTGGGTCAAATGCGTTGCGCCTCAAGAAAAAACAGAACTTCGCTTGAGGTGTTGCTTTTCTTTTTGCCCAGCGAAAAGCCGAACATCTTTGAATCTGCTTCATCATCTTTGGCTTCTTCCAAACCTGCAAACACGACAACTTCGCCCGACCGAACGGAACCCTAGGTATGGGCAGGCAAGAATTCGTAGATGCAACAGGCATTCCAAAAAACACGCTGATTGGAATTGAGGTTGGAAAACACAAACCGGGAACAGAGGCAATAACAGCAATTGCCAATGCATTCCCGCAATACGCGCTATATCTGCTAATAGACGACGTAGGTATAAAACAAAAGAACCCAGAGGTGGAGAGTATTTCTAAGGAATTGCCGAAAGCAAAGAAGGCGAGTTAATCGCACAGAAAGTTTTGCGGCGCTGGTTACGGCATACCTTCGCTTCGCACTTCATTATGAACGGCGGAAACATCCTGACACTTCAAAAAATACTCGGACACAGCAGCTTGACGATGACGATGAGCTACGCACACCTGGCACCGGATCACTTGCAAGAAGCAAAAGCATTTAACCCACTTCGGACTATCAACCAACAGACAACAAATTAAACAGCGTTGACTGTTTGTTGACAGGCTGAATTAAAAAGGAGCTAGGTTTTACCTAACTCCTTGTTTTTTGGTGGGCCGTGCGGGGATCGAACCTGCGACAAACGGATTAAGAGTCCGCTGCTCTACCAGCTGAGCTAACGACCCGGAAGAGTCGCGCATTTTAGGGGAGCAGACAAAATTGTCAAGAAAATTATGCCCCGTAAGTTGCCGCAGAATGGCGTTGTAATGCCCAGGCAACATGTTCGCGAACGAGTGTCGACGGGTGATGCATGCGTGCGCCCAAGCAGATCTCGACCGCTGCCGAATAAGGTGCGTTGCCCAAGGCAACTGCGATGTTGCGTAGCCATTGTTCGTGACCAATTCGATGGATAGCACTGCCTGCCAGTTTGTGGTGAAAAGTGGCTTCATCCCACGAAAATAATTCGGCCAACGACACATCATCCAGTCCGTTTCTCACTCCAAAATCAGGCTCGACGGTTTTTTGCGCAAAGCGATTCCACGGGCAGACCAATTGGCAATCGTCGCATCCGTAGATGCGATTGCCGATCAGTGGACGCAACTCGACGGGGATACTGCCTTTGAGTTCGATGGTGAGGTAGGAGATACATCGGCGTGCGTCCAGATGATAGGGAGCAGTGATTGCCTGAGTCGGGCAAATGTCCAAACAGGATTTGCACGTACCACAGTGATTGTCGGGTGGTGCATCGACCGGCAGCGGAAGGTCGATGAATATCTCACCGAGAAAAAACCATGAGCCCTGATCGCGCGACAGCAGCAAGGTGTGTTTTCCACGCCAGCCCAGATGGGCTTTCTGAGCCAATTCCACTTCCAGCACGGGGGCACTATCGGTGAACACACGGCAGTGACATTCGCCGACCTCGTTGCGTATTTGTTGGGCCAGTTTCTCCAACCGGTTACGCAACACTTTGTGATAATCACGCCCCAGTGCATAGCGCGAGATGAAAGCCCGGTTGCCATTTTGCAGCACTTCATGCGTGTCTTTGGCCGGCTCGGGGTAGTAGTTCATGCGCACGGATATGACGCGCAAAGTACCCGGCACCAACTCGGCAGGGCGCGCGCGTTTGGCTCCATGTTTTGCCATATAATCCATCGCGCCGTGTTGGCCGGTTCCCAGCCAGTGCATCAAGTGTTGTTCCGCAGAATCCATGTGGGTGTCACTGATTCCGACCGCTTGAAATCCGAGTGCGTGCCCCCACGCCTTGATGCGTGTTGTGAGTTCTTCGTAATCTGTTAGAGGTGTTGCGTTTTGCATGTAACGAATCATAGCCGAATAAATCTAGCCGATGAGGCCGCGACGAATGCCTTTGCGTCGCAACTTGCTCATATTTTGCAACCCGGTCTGATGCTCTATCTGCGCGGCGATCTGGGGGCGGGCAAAACCACTTTGGTGCGTGCATTGCTACAAACCCTAGGCCACACCGGCCGTGTCAAAAGTCCAACCTATACTTTGCTTGAACGCTACAAAGCGGGCGGATTGAACTTGCTGCACTTCGACCTCTATCGTTTTCGCGATGCCGAAGAATGGGAGAGCTCGGGTTTTCGCGATGAGTTCGACGGTCGCAATGTGTGTCTGGTTGAATGGCCGGAACAAGCTGCCGGACTGCTTCCTCCCGCAGACATCATCCTCACCTTCACAATATTGGAAAACGGGCGTGTGCTCGAACTCGAAGCACTTACCACTGCGGGTCACTTATGTTTAAACGCCTTACCCGCCTGATCTTTGCGCTGATGTTTGTATGGCTTCCTGCGGCTTTTGCCGAGGTCGCCATCAGCTCAGCACGTGTGTGGCCCGCTCAGGATTACACCCGGCTCACACTCGAATCAAAACAACCGATTCGCTACAACCTGTTCACCATCAAGAACCCGCATCGGCTGGTGATCGATCTAAATGACGTGGCGATCAATCCAGTTCTAACCGAGCTTGCCAGCAAGATCGGCAATGACGATCCCAACATCCAAAGTGTCCGCATCGGACGCTTCAAACCCGGCGTGGTGCGTCTGGTGCTCGATCTCAAGGCTGAGGTAAAACCGCAGTTGTTCAGTCTGAAACCGGTGGGGGAATACGGCCACCGTCTGGTAGTCGATGTGTACCCGCTGATCGCCTACGATCCGCTGATGGCACTTGCGCTGCAAAGCGAAACCATGATGAACATCATCGGTTCCGAACCTTCCTCTGCCAGTGCCGAGATCGAAACACCCCCGGTTGTATTAAAACCCAGCGAGACGTTGCCCATCGGACCGGAACTGACGGAGATCAAACCCGCCCCGCTGGCGCGTACCGAACTCAGCAGCCGTGTGTTGATTGTCGCAGTCGATGCCGGACACGGTGGTGAAGATCCGGGGGCACGCGGCCATCGCGGCACCCACGAAAAAGATGTGACGCTCTCCATCGCGCGAAAACTGAGAACCCTGATAGACAACGAACCGGGAATGCGCGCCATCCTGATACGCGACGGTGACTTCTTTATTCCCTTGAGTGGCCGCGTGGAAAAAGCGCGCAAAGTGCATGCCGATTTATTCGTGTCCATCCACGCCGATGCGTTCATTAAGCCGCATGCGCGCGGCTCATCGGTATTCGCCTTGTCCGAACGCGGTGCGACCAGTGCCAGCGCGCGCTGGCTGGCGAAAAAAGAGAACGAGGCAGACTTGATCGGCGGTGTGAATCTCGCCGTTAAAGACCCCTACCTTGCACGCACGTTGCTTGATTTGTCGCAGACAGCCACCATCAACGACAGTCTGAAACTGGCCAGACACATGCTGAAGGAATTGGGCAACGTGAACACACTGCATCGTGGTTTTGTCGAACAGGCGGGCTTCGCAGTTTTGAAGTCACCCGATATACCGTCTGTCCTGGTTGAAACCGCTTTTATCAGCAACCCGGACGAAGAACGCCGGCTGCGCGATGAGGATTATCAGGAGGACATGGCACACGCCATCCTTGGCGGGATAAAGAAATACTTTGCACAGAACCCGGCCTTGTCCAAACCCAAGCTGGCGCAAAACGATTAGCCTGAATGTGCGAGCCTCCGCAAGCGGCAGACCCGGATTATTTCGTTTCCTCGAAAAGTAATTCCAAACGCATACTGAGCACCGGACTGGGGCGAAAATTCCTCGATTCAGGAAAGTGGATTTGCGGTCCGATTTCCATGAACACCCAATCCCTATGCACGCGATAACGGTACAACAGCAACAGCACATATTCTGACACTTTCACCGTCGGACGACTGACACCCGTCACACTGGCCTGGTACAGAATGACCGAGCGGTCATCCAGTTTGTGGAATAACGAGATGTCCTGTCGCAGGTCGACGTTCTGGGTCTCCTTGAGCCACGTGGCGGTACTGGTTGTACGCAGCAGCATCGGTTCACTGATCTGCCGTTCAATATCCAACTGCGTCGATTCGCCCAAGCCGATGGTGTTGAACCAAAACAAGGACTGCGCCGCTTTCATGCGCCACACCTCCATTGGAACATCCACACTGGCACGGGCGCGCGCGAAGGGAGTCGCTTTGATACCCTGGAATTTCAGCCCTCCGTCCGTGCTCAGATGCCAATGTTCGAATTGTTTTTTTTCATAACGCAGCGCAGCCGCAAAACTCTTTGGCGTTGTCGCTGGTTTTATCTGAGGAGCACGGTTGCGCGCGGGATCAACAGCGGGATTTTTGTCGGGATCAGACTCCACCAGCAGATGCAACCTGCGCTCCAAAATCGGCAGGCTGACTCTGGCCCGTCCGGATAACTGCAACTGGTGGTAATCCTCGTAACCCGCCACTCGGGAGAGATCAAGTTGCAGCATGCTGTCGTTGGTCTCTTGATAATTCCGGTCATCGCCAAAAAAACGATCAATGCTTCCCATATATTCGACGACCTTTGCCGCCACAAATTCTCGCGGCTTATCGAATACATTCTTCTCGTCCGGAGCGGGTAGCTTTTCAGGCGGACCGACAAATTCGTCACTTCTCGCATTCGCCGAAAAAAGCAACGCGACAACTCCTCCGCAGACAATTGCAAAACTAAGCCAGCGGGAAATTCGGAACGGCAGACTCATTAAACGGGGAACACCCCGGTAGAAAGATAGCGATCACCCCGGTCACATACGATGAACACGATGGTGGCATTCTGTACTTGTCGCGAGATACGCAACGCCACGCTTAACGCGCCGCCGGATGAGATGCCGCAGAAAATTCCCTCTTCACGCGCCAGGCGACGCGTCATTTCCTCGGCTTCTTGTTGACCCACATTCTCCAAACGATCCACGTTTAGCGGGTTGTAAATCTTGGGCAAATAGGCATCCGACCATTTGCGGATTCCCGGAATCTGCGCCCCCTCTTCCGGTTGTGCTCCGATGATTTGAATGGCGGGATTTTGTTCCTTGAAGAAACGCGAGCTACCCATGATGGTACCGGTGGTGCCCATGCTGCTGACGAAATGGGTGATCTTGCCTTGCGTATCGCGCCAGATCTCCGGGGCGGTACCCGCGTAATGTGCCAGCGGATTATCCGGATTGGCAAACTGATCGAGGATGATGCCGCGCCCTTCGTCGCGCATCTTTTCCGCCGTGTCGCGCGCCAGTTCCATGCTGCCCGCCTTCGGTGTCAGTACCAGTTCCGCGCCGAACGCGCGCATGGTCTGCCTGCGTTCCATACTTTGATTCTCAGGCATAACCAGAACCAGCTTGTAGCCGCGCATCGCTGCCGCCATCGCCAAAGCGATTCCGGTATTACCGCTTGTGGCTTCGATCAACGTATCGCCCGGTTTTATATCTCCACGCGATTCGGCACGCGCGATCATCGACAATGCCGGGCGGTCTTTCACCGATCCGGCCGGGTTATTCCCTTCCAGTTTTGCCAAAATGACATTGGACGTGTTGCCCGGAATACGTTTGAGTTTGACCAGCGGCGTGTTGCCCACAAAATCATCCAGAGTTTTGTACATGATCTTTCCTGCAAAAGAAAACGCCAGCATCATAAATGCTGGCGTTTTCTTTTGCACTTCTAAACTGTGGTTAGATCGCAATGCCGGCGGTATCGAAAAGACCTTCGAACAGTATCGAACTCAGATAACGCTCGCCTGAATCCGGCAGGATGACGACGATGGTTTTGCCAGCGTTCTCCGGCTTTTTGGCCAGCCTGACGGCGACCGCCACCGCTGCACCGCACGAGATACCGGAAAGAATCCCTTCCTCGCGTGCCAGACGTCGGGCGAACAACACCGCATCTTCGTTGCTCACTTGCTCGATGTCATCCACCAACGACAGATCAAGCACAACAGGCACAAAACCTGCACCAATGCCTTGTATCTTGTGCGGTCCCGGTTTGAGTTCTTCGCCGTTACGTTTCTGTGTCAGCACCGGGCTGGCGGAGGGTTCTACCGCCACCGATCGGATTGCCTTGCCTTGGGTCTTTTTGATGTAACGCGACACGCCGGTGATGGTGCCGCCCGTGCCCACGCCGGATACCAGAATATCGATCTTGCCGTCGGTGTCGTTCCAGATTTCCGGGCCAGTGGTGGCTTCATGGATGGCCGGATTGGACGGATTTTCGAACTGCTGCAACAGCACGTATTTTGGGTCAGATGCCGCGATTTCTCTGGCTTTAGCGATGGCGCCGCTCATGCCCTTTGCGCCTTCGGTCAGCACCAATTTCGCACCATAGGCAACCAGCAACTTGCGGCGCTCGATGCTCATCGTTTCCGGCATGGTCAGCGTCAGCGGGATACCACGCGCCGCCGCGACGAACGCCAGTGCGATACCCGTATTGCCGCTGGTCGGTTCGACGATCTCTTTGCCCGCTCCCAGCACGCCGCGTTTCTCGGCATCATCCACCATTGCGGCACCGATACGACACTTCACCGAATAGGCCGGGTTGCGCCCTTCGATCTTGGCCAGGATGGTTGCATTCGCGCCATCCGCGATGCGGTTCAATTTGACCAGCGGTGTGCCGCCGATGGACTGTGCATTGTCTGCGAACCAGTGACTCAAGATGTTTCTCCTTACGGTTGATTGGTAATGACGGCAGTCTATACGCTCAACTGTCCGCAACAAACTAACGTCTTGTCATATGCTTTGAAGAAAAGAATATATCGGCGGACAACACCGGCACGGATAAAACCAAGCTCAAACCAAACAGACTTATTTGGTCTTGCCCAGCATATGCGTCACGTAACGGGCTGTGCCTTGCTCCACCGTCAGGAACGGCTCCGCATAACCAATCTCGCGCATGGCCGTCATGTCGGCCTGGGTGTAGCTCTGGTATTTTCCGCGCAAGGCGTCGGGGAACGGGATGTAGCGGATGAGTTGCTGCTGATGCAATTGTTCCAGCGTCAGCACGCTTTCACCGTTTGCGGCACGTAGCGTGTTGATGGTGGCGGCGGCCACATCGTTAAAACTCTGCGAATTGCCGGTGCCCAGATTGAAGATGCCGGATTTATCCGGATTATCCAGAAAGAACATGTTGACCTTGACCACATCTTCCACCGAAACGAAATCGCGCAATTGCCCGCCGTTGGCATAACCGTCGCACCCCTCGAACAGTTTCACGAAGCCGTCGGCGCGATATTGGTTGAAGAAGTGGTAAGCCACCGAGGCCATACGCCCCTTGTGCTGCTCGCGTGCGCCGTACACGTTGAAATAGCGCAGGCCGACGATTTGTGCACTGCGGTTCGACCAGCGGCGGCGCACCACCTGGTCGAACAGAAATTTCGAATAGGCATATACGTTGAGCGGCGATTCGAATTCGCGGCTTTCCTTGAACACACCGCCGCCGCCATACACCGATGCGGATGAGGCGTACAGCAGAGGCACATCGTCGCTCTGGCAATGGTTCAACAACTCCAGCGTATAGCGGTAATTGTTCTCCATCATGTAGCGGCCATCCGTCTCCATGGTGTCGGAACAGGCCCCCTCGTGTAACACTGCCTCGAGAATGCCGTCAAACAAACCGTCTTTCAGCTTGTCGAGGAACGCGTCTTTATCCATATAGTCGGCGATCTCGCAATCGGTGAGATTCTTGAACTTGTCGGCGTTCTTCAGATGATCCACCGCGATGATATTCGTCTCGCCGCGTTCGTTGAGTGCTTTGACAAGGTTTGACCCGATGAAGCCTGCGGCTCCGGTAACAACGTAGTACATGGTTAACCTCCAATATCTTGCAATAACTCGGCATGCGTCACGACGGCTGTGCCCAACTTGCCCACCACGATGCCTGCCGCACGGTTGGCGATGCGCACTGCATCGGACAAATCCGCACCAGCCGCCATCATCACGGCCAAGGTGGCAATAACTGTATCGCCCGCGCCGCTCACGTCGAACACTTCCCTGGCCTGTGTGGGCTCGTGTAACACCGCACCCTCGCGGAAGAGTGTCATGCCTTCTTCACTGCGTGTCACCAGCAACGCATCCAGCTTTAAATCCGTGCGCAACTTTTGCGCTTTGACGGCCAGCTCGGCATCGTCTTTCCAGCTTCCGGCCACTTCGCGGAATTCACTACGGTTCGGCGTGAGCAAGGTCGCGCCCTGATAACGCGCGTAGTCATCACCCTTTGGATCGACCAGAACCGGCTTGCCCGCCGCACGTGCCAGACGGATCATTTCCGCAATGTGGGTGAGACCGCCCTTGCCGTAATCGGACAGGATCACCACATCACACTGCGGCAATTTGTCTTTGAAATCTGCCAGTTTGGCTTGCAACACTTCGTGACTGGGCGGTGTCTCGAAATCAATGCGCAATAATTGCTGGTGACGCGCGATGGCGCGTAACTTGACGATGGTGGAGATGCTGTCGTCACGATGCAGCAGTGCCTCCACTTTGCCTTGTTCGGTCAGCAGACGCTGCAAACAATCGCCCGCCTCGTCCGCACCGACCACCGACAGCAGCGTACAGTGCGCGCCCAATGAGGCGATGTTGCGCGCCACGTTGGCCGCACCCCCCGGACGTTCCTCAACCCGGCTCACCTTCAACACGGGCACAGGCGCCTCGGGCGAAATGCGGTGCACATCGCCGAACCAGTAGCGGTCCAGCATCACATCCCCCACCACCAATACCCTTGCCTGATCGAATGCCGGCAGCTTCATGCCACACCTCCTATGTCCTGTGAAATTTCCCGCAACGCGTTTAACGGATCGGCGGCCTGTGTGATCGGACGTCCGATGACCAGGTAACTCGCGCCACTCTGCAGCGCGGCACGCGGCGTCATGATGCGCGACTGGTCGTTTGTCGCGACATTCGCCGGGCGGATGCCCGGTGTGACCAGACAAAAATCCGCAGCGGATTGTTGGCGCAGGAGGGTCGCCTCCTGCGCGGAACACACCACGCCATCCAAGCCGCTTTCTTCCGCCAAACGTGCCAGACGCGAAACCATTTGTGCCGGACTGGCTTCGACGCCGAGGTCGTGCAGATCGTTTTGCGTCATGCTGGTCAGCACGGTCACAGCGATCAGCTTCGGCCGTTTTTCCAGGTTCGCCAAAGCCTCGCTTGCCGCTTCCATCATGCGGCAGCCGCCCAGCGCATGCACATTGACCATCCACACCCCCAAGGCCGCTGCGGCTTTGCAGGCTTGCGCGGTCGTGTTGGGAATGTCGTGGAATTTCAGATCAAGGAATACTTCGAATCCGCGCTGTTGCAATTGCTCGACCAATTGCGGTCCCGCCGCCGTAAACAATTCTTTGCCAACTTTGAGCCGGCACAGCGACGGGTGCAACTGCTGCACCAAACCCAATGCGGGTGCGGCTTGGGGGTAATCGAGAGCGACAATGATTCTCGGGTTGTTCGGCACAACGTCGCTCATATGGTCAGCCCGTTCTCTTCACTGCGTTTGGGTGAATAACTCTCCCAACTGTGGCAGGCCGGACAATGCCAGTAGAACTGCCGCGCCTTGAAACCGCAATGCCCGCAACGGTACATGGCCAAACTGCGGGTGCGGTTGTGAATAAGGTTCTTCACCAACTCGATATCGGCGCGGCGTTCGCTGGTCGTCTCCAGCAACTGCGCTTCCAGTAATTTATCCAAGCCCAACAGGGTCGGGTTGCGTTTGAGCTCGTTGCGCACCAACTGGTAGGCGGCATCCGCGCCGTCACGCTGCACCACAACGCCGAACAACACATTCATCAGATCGAGCGAGGGATATTTCTGCAGGTAGCCTTGTAACAGTGTCACCCCGGCGGCTTCTCCTCCGGTCTGGCGACAAGCTTGCAGTAAACGTTCCGCCACCAGCGGCAGATATTGGGCATCCTGTTGTTCAACTTTTTTCCAGATTTCGATAGCGCGAGCCGCATGCCCAGCGGCCAATTCGATGTCGCCCAGCATGATGTTGGCGCGTACTCCCTGGGGGTGGGTAAACAGCGCTTGCTCCAGATGCACGATGGCGGCATCGGTCTGTTTTTTGGTCAGCTCGCCGGCTGCCAATTCGCAATAAAAAAATGCGGCCAGTTTGTTTTGCGACTGACCGGTCAAAACAGTCAAGCGTTGGCTGATGTCGATCGCCTTGAGCCAGTCTTTTTCCTTCTGGTAAATCTCCAGCAAAAATTCCAAAGACTCCTTCTCATACGGCGTGTCATGCAGATTGTGGAACGCACCTTCAGCCCGGTCGAGAATGCCGGCCTTCAGATAATCCTGAGCCAGCTCAAACAAGGCCTGCTGTTTTTTCTCTTCGTCCAAATCGGCGCGTTCAACCAGATTAAGATGCATGCGAATCGCGCGGTCCACTTCACCGCGACGCCGGAACAGACTGCCCAAGGCAAAGTGCAATTCGATTGTTTGCGGATCGACTTTTACCACCTCGATGAAGGCTTCGATGGCTTGATCCTGCTGCTCGTTGAGCAGGAAATTCAGTCCTTCAAAATACGAGCGCGGCAGTGCGCTGGATTCGGTAAGCAACTCTTTGATATCGATGCGGGCAGCCAACCAGCCCATTCCGAAGAAGAGAGGGAAGACAAGCAACATCCAGGGTTCGAAATCCATTTATTGAAATTATCAGGAAGGTTGATCGGGAGAAGGCAGAATTTCCTCCGTCTGTTCCGTTTGGTCTTGCAAACGCGATTCGCGCTTAAGGGCTATCGACTCCCTGCGCTGGCGGTACACCGTGCCCAACATCGCCAGAATGCCGGTCAACGTTCCGGCAATAAAGAAAAACAACAACAGAACCACGAGCGAAGTGTTCCATTCATACCCGAAGTAGAAGCGCAACGTGGCGGGTTGGCCGTTCTTTACCGCAAAACCGAGCAGCAGCAGAAAAACCACCAACCGCAACAACCAAACCAAATATCGCATAGCGTCGAATCGTTCCCGAACAGGGGTGCAAAGATAACATGAACACACAAAAAATTGGCGGCACATCTCGCGATGGCCGCCAATATTCAACTGACTATTTATATCAAAGCTGTGCCAGATCCACTCTCTCGCGCAGTTCTTTGCCCGCCTTGAAATGTGGTACGTATTTGGCAGGTACTTGAACCTTGTCACCAGACTTGGGATTGCGTCCCAAACGCGGCGGACGATAGTTCAAGGCAAAACTGCCAAAGCCGCGAATCTCAATGCGTCCACCCCGTGACAGAGTCAACGACATGCTGTCCAGGATCACTTTCACAGCCAGCTCGGCATCTTTGCCGAGCAGCTGTGTATGACGCTCGGCAAGTCTGGCAATCAGATCAGAACGAGTCATGAAGACCACCCCACTTATTGCGCGTCAGCCTTGCTGGAATCCATCTTGGCCTTGAGCAATGCACCCAGGTTCGTGGTACCCGCAGAACTGGTGTTGTCGGCCGCGAACTTCTGCATCGCTGCTGCGGTATCCGCTTTGTCCAATGCCTTGATGGACAAGTTGATGCCACGGTTCTTGCGATCCACGTTGATGATCACTGCCTTGACGGTGTCGCCTTCCTTCAGATGGTTACGGATGTCTTCCACACGGTCTGCGGAAACTTCCGATGCCTTCAGATACGCCTCAACATCGCCGTCAAGCGTCACAACCGCGCCCTTGGCATCCAGAGATTTCACAACGCCGGTGACAACTGCACCCTTGTCGTGTCCGGAAACGAAGCCGCCGAACGGATCACCTTCCAGTTGCTTGACGCCCAGCGAGATACGCTCACGCTCCACGTCGATGGCGAGAACGGTCGCTTCCAATTCATCGCCCTTCTTGTAGTTGCGCACGGCCTCTTCGCCGGGGATGCTCCACGACAAGTCGGAAAGATGAACAAGTCCGTCGATACCGCCGTCCAGACCGATGAACACGCCGAAGTCGGTGATGGACTTGATGGCGCCCTTAACTTTGTCGCCCTTTTGGTGGTTAGCCGCGAAGTCGTCCCAAGGATTGGACTTGCACTGCTTCATGCCCAAGGAAATACGACGACGTGCCTCGTCGATTTCAAGGATCATCACTTCGACTTCATCACCCAGGGAAACGACCTTGGACGGGTGTACGTTCTTGTTGGTCCAGTCCATTTCGGAAACGTGTACCAGACCTTCGATACCTTGCTCGATCTCAACGAACGAACCGTAGTCGGTCAGGTTGGTCACCTTGCCGAACAGGCGGGTGCCTTGCGGATAGCGACGTGCGAGACCGTTCCACGGATCGTCGCCCATTTGCTTGATGCCCAGAGAAACGCGGTTCTTCTCTTGGTCGAACTTGAGGATCTTGGCTTCGACTTCGTCGCCAACGGTCAACACTTCGGACGGATGTTTCACGCGACGCCATGCCAGGTCGGTGATGTGCAACAGACCGTCGATGCCGCCCAAGTCAACGAATGCACCGTAGTCGGTGATGTTCTTGACGATACCCTTGACGATTGCGCCTTCTTTCAGATTTTCCAGCAGGTTGTCGCGGTCGGCACCTTGCGAGGCTTCCAGCACAGCGCGGCGCGATACCACCACGTTGTTGCGCTTGCGATCCAGCTTGATGACCTTCAATTCCATGGTCTTGTTTTCGTATGGTGTGGTGTCCTTGACCGGACGTGTATCCACCAGCGAACCGGGCAAGAATGCACGGATGCCGTTCACCATGGCAGTCAGACCGCCCTTGACCTTACCGCTCACGTAACCTTCAACAATGCGGCCTTCTTCCATCGCTTGTTCCAGGTCGATCCAGGCAGCCAGGCGTTTCGCCTTCTCGCGCGACAAGCGCGTTTCGCCGTAGCCGTTCTCCAGAGATTCGATGGCAACAGTGACGAAATCACCGGCCTTCACTTCGATAGCGCCCGCTGCGTCTTTGAATTCTTCAACGGGAATAAAACTTTCGGACTTCAGTCCGGCATTGACCACAACCACGTTCTGCTCGACGCGAACGACTTGGGCGGTAATCAATTCACCCGCGCGCATTTCTTTGCGTGTCAGGCTTTCTTCAAACAGGGAGGCAAAACTTTCCATATCAACGACTTCGGTCATTTTAGATTTACTTTCAAAACAATCCCGTGGTGAACGGGGGGTTAGTTATAAAACCCAAACAGAAAGGCTTCTATTTGGACTCCTGCGCCCGGTAGCGATCCAGCACTTCCTGCACCGCCTGCTCGATGTTCAGAGAGGTCGTGTCCAGCAAGCTCGCACCTTGCGCCTGTTGCAATGGAGCCACGCTACGTTGAGTATCTCGCTCGTCGCGCAACCGTATGTCCTGCAAAAGGGCGGCGATACTACCATCCATCCCTTTTCCTTTCAACTGCTTGTAGCGTCTTTCCGCACGCGCCTCGGCACTGGCCGTCAGAAAGATTTTCAGGGCAGAATCCGGAAACACCACTGAAGCCATATCTCGCCCGTCCGCCACCAGACCCGGCGCACGCCGGAAGTCGCGTTGTTTATCCAGCAACGCCGCGCGCACCAAAGGCAATGCCGCAATCTTGGAGGCGGCCGAACCGGCCTCCTCGGTGCGCAATTCGTCGCCAACCAATACACCGTCCAGCCAGATAGTTTCGCCTTCGAAGCGGATATCGACCTGTCCAGCCAGTTCCGCCAACTTCGCCTCGGCATGCAACGCCACACCTCGGCGCTGCGCCGCCAGCCCCAACAAACGGTACAACGCACCGCTGTCCAGATAGTGCATGCCGAGTGCCGTTGCCACACGTTGCGCCACCGTACCTTTGCCGGAGGCCGATGGGCCGTCGATGGCGATGACCGGCACCGCCCGAGTCACTTTGGCAAATTCGGCGAAATAGTTTGGGAAAGTCTTGGCGACACATTTCGGATCGTTGATGCGCACACCCGCAGCGCCAAATGCCGCCAGCGAAAAACACATCGCCATGCGATGGTCGTCGTAGGTATCGATAGACGCATGTTTGATCTGCGCGGGTGGTGTGATGCGGATAGAGTCTGCTCCCTCTTCCACCGTCGCGCCCACTTTGCGCAACTCGGTCGCCATCGCTGCAATGCGGTCGGTCTCCTTCACGTGCCAGCTGGCGATGTTGCGCAGCGTGGTGGTGCCGTCGGCGAACAGCGCTGCCACGGCCAGCGTCATCGCCGCATCGGGAATGTGGTTGCAGTCGAGGTCGATCGCGTTGAGTTTGCCGGATTGGGGTGCACGTGCCTCCATCCAGTTGTCGCCCATAGTGATGACAGCCCCCATCTTTTCCAGCGCCTCGGCAAAACGCACATCACCTTGAACGCTGACTTTACCGACACCTTCCACGCGCAGCGGCCCGCCACCGATTGCGCCGGCCGCGAGAAAATACGAAGCGGAAGAGGCATCTCCTTCAACATAAATCTCTTGGGGGGATACATAACGACTTCCTGCAGCAACGGTGAAGCTGTTCCAACCGTCACGCGCGACCTCCACACCGAAGCGTGCCATCATCGCCAGCGTGATCTCGATATAGGGCTTGGAGATCAGCTCACCGATGACCTCAACCCGCACTGTTCGATTCAGCAAAGGCAACGCCATCAACAGCCCCGTCAAGAATTGGCTCGACACATCGCCGCGTACTTGTGCGGTGTCACCTGCCAGTGTTGATGGTGAAATCCGCAATGGTGGAAAACCTTCACTGCCCAGATAACGAATGTCCGCGCCCAACTGGCTCAATGCATCCACCAGATCGCCAATGGGGCGTTCGTGCATGCGCGGTACACCGGACAATTCGTAGCTTCCGCCGGACAAAGCCAGAGCGGCCGTCAGCGGACGGAATGCCGTGCCAGCATTACCCAGAAATAACTTTGCCTCTTTATTTGCAAAGTCACCGCCGCAACCAATGATGCGATAGGCCTGTCCTGAGTTTTGTCGAAGGGCGTTATCGCCCAGTGACTCCACCGCCACACCGAGGACACACAATGCATCCAACATACGGTCGGTATCGTCGGAGTGCAGCAAATCACGCACGACCGTCGTGCCGTGTGCCAAAGCCGCCAACAACAGCACGCGATTGGAGATGCTCTTGGAACCCGGCAGACGCACCGTACCGTGCGCAGACATCAAAGGAGGGAGTTCAAGAAATTCGTGTTGAGACATGCTAAGAACCGATCAGATTATTGTTGCACCCAAGCACTGCGCACTTCGCGCGCCAGACTGAATATCTCTTCCAGCTTGGTCGCATCGTTGTTCTCCAGCGCTTGATGGAGGATGTACAGTTCGGCGGCGTATTGTTGCAGCTCGACCATGAGGGCATCTCGATTTGCCAAACAAATGTCGCGCCACATCTCCGGTGAGCTGGCGGCAATACGGGTGAAGTCGCGGAAGCCACTGGCCGCGAAAGACAACAATTGGTCTTTGTTTTCGCGCTTGGCCAAGTCGTGCACCAAAGCGAACGACAGCAGATGCGGCAGATGGCTCACTGCGGCGAACACAGTGTCATGTTGCTCGGCCGTCAGTTCGCTCACATTGGCCCCACATATCTCCCATGCCTTGCGAATACGGCCTACACCATCTTTGGTGTTCTCTGGCAAAGGGGTGAGTACCACCCGCTTACCTTGGTACAGGTCGGCCAGCGCTGCCGATGCGCCGCTCTTTTCCCCACCCGCGATAGGATGTGCCGGAATGAACTGGGAGAGTTTGTTGCCGAGATTGACACGTGCAGCCGCCACCACATCGCCCTTGGTACTGCCGCCATCAGTGACCAAGGTATTCACCCCAAGATACGGAGCGATGCGTTTGAATATCTCCGCCATCTGCGCCACGGGCGTGGCGACCAACACGATGTCGGCATCACACACTTCGTGCGCCACATCGCTACCAATACGGTCGAGGATGCCCAGTTGCTTGGCCTGCTCAAGGGTCGCGACACTGCGGCCGAAACCAACCACTTCCGACACTGCTCCTGCCTTGCGCAATGCCAACGAAAAAGACCCGCCGATCAGTCCGACGCCGTAGATGACGACTTTTCGAAAGGCGGGTTGCATGATTTACAGCGTGCGTCCGATCGCACCCGCGATGACCCCCAGCGTACCCATGAGTTTCTTCAACTCATCCGGTGTCAGGGCTTGATCTGCATCGCACCATGCGTCACATGGGCTTGGGTGCATCTCGACCAACAGACCATCCGCACCCGCCGCGATAGCAGCTTGCGACAAAGCTGGCACCATCCACGCCTTACCACCTGCGTGCGAAGGATCGACGATCACCGGCAAGTGTGTCTCTTTCTTCAGCACCGGGATCGCGGTCACGTCCAACACGTTGCGGTATGCCGTCTCAAAAGTACGGATGCCTCGCTCACAGAAGATGATGTTGTGGTTGCCACCCGCGGCGATATACTCCGCCGACATCAGCCATTCGCTGATGGTGGCCGACATGCCGCGTTTGAGGATGACCGGCTTGTTGATGCGCCCCACTTCTTTGAGCAGATCGAAGTTCTGCATGTTGCGCGTACCGATCTGGATCACATCCACGTCATATTCCAAGAACGCATCAATCTGACGCGCGTCCATCAATTCCGTGACGATTGGCAGTTTGTATTTGTCTGCCGCCTTGCGGAACATATCCAGACCTTCCACGCCGTGTCCCTGAAAGGCATAGGGACTGGTGCGCGGCTTGAATGCACCTCCACGCATCAGACGGCAACCGGCCTCTTTCACGTACTTCGCCGACAGATCCATCTGTTCCTGTGTCTCGACCGAGCACGGTCCGCCGATGATCTGGATCTGGTTGCCGCCAACCGGAATCCCCGCCACATCGATCACCGTGTTCTGCTTGTGCGCCTCACGCGACACGATTTTGTATTGCTTGGCGATATGCATCGCCGATTCCACTCCGGGAAGCGGGGTGAACATGTCCGCAGAAAGTTTGCGCTCGTCGCCGATGGCACCGATGACGGTGCGTTCGATGCCGCGCGAAATGTTGGCCTTAAGACCTGCCGCTTCGAGTTTCTTTACAACCGTGCCCACTTGTTCGTCGGTAACTTCCGGGCCCATTACGATGATCATTTCTTCTCTCCAATCGCCTGCGTCAACGCAGTTAAAAATTTCGCATTTTCACTTTCCAGACCGATGCTCACGCGCAACCAATCCGGCATATCGTAGTTGGCTATCGGGCGCACGATCACACCCAATTCAAGTAAGCGTCGGTACATCGCCGTCGCGCCGCCGATACGGAATGAGATGAAGTTTCCGAATGACGGGATGTATTCCAGTCCCAGCTTGGTTAATCCTGCCGTGAGTTGCAGCATGCCGCGCTGGTTTAACTTAAATGTTTTCTTGACAAAAGCCACGTCACGGAACGCCGCCACCGCCGCCGCCTGTGCCACACTGTTTACATTGAAGGGTTGGCGCACCCGGTTCAACATGTCCGTCACTTGTTCATGTGCCAGCGCGTAACCTACGCGCAACCCGGCCAATCCGTATGCCTTGGAGAAAGTACGCGAAATGATCAGGTTGGGGAATTGGCTCAACCAGGAAACCGAATCGTAGCGTTTGTCTTCCGGCAGATATTCGTTGTAGGCCTCGTCCAGCACTACCAATATCTCGGGCGGCAAATCCCTCAAGAAATGCAGCAAGTCATCACCGCTCAAAAACGTCCCGGTCGGGTTGTTGGGATTGGCGATGAACACAATCTTGGCGTGGTGGGTTTTCGCCGCCTCCAGCATCGCTGGCAAGTCGTGGCCGTAACCGGGTTTTGCCGGCACGCTGATGCCGCTCGCGCCCACCGCCTGTGTGGCCAACGCGTACACCGCGAAGGCATGTGCCGAATAGATCACTTTATCGCCGGGCGCGAGAAACGCGCGTGCGGCCAGTTCCAGCAGATCGTTGCTGCCGTTGCCCAACGTTACATTATTGAGGGCCACAGCGTAGCGTTTCACCAGCGCGTCTTTCAATTCGAAACCATTACCATCGGGATACAGCGCGATAGTTTTGATCGCTTCTTTCATCGCGGCAACCGAGGCCGGACTCGGCCCCAAGGGATTCTCATTCGAGGCCAGTTTGATGATGCCGGTGATGCCAAGCTCGCGCTCCAGCTCGGAGATCGGTTTGCCCGGCTGGTAGGGCGAGATGGAACGTACATAAGATGGAGCAAGATCACAGTAATTCATTTGATGCCTTGTTTGAAAATCTGTTAGATGGCAACCGGATATGAGCCCAGCACCTTGACGAAAGCGGCGATTTGCCTGAGTTGTGCCAGTGCGGCGGCAACCTTGGCATCGGCCTGATGGCCTTCAATATCCACATAAAACACGTATTCCCACAGCCCCGCACGGCTGGGACGCGACTCCAGTTTGGTCATGGAAACGCCGTGCTGCGCCAGCGGCACCAACAGGTCATGCACCGCTCCGGGACGGTTCGCGGCAGACATCACCAGGGACGTTTTATCGCGGCCGGAAGGAGCCACTTCCTGCTTGCCGATGACGAGGAAGCGCGTGGTGTTGCGTGAATCGTCCTCGATATTTTCCGCCAGCAGTTTGAGTTTGAAATGCGCGGCCGCCTGCGCACCCGCCACCGCCGCCGCAAAAGATTCCTCCGCAGCCATGCGGGCAGCATCGGCATTGCTGGAGGCCGTGATACGTTCGGCATGCGGCACATGTGTGTTCAACCAGCCCTGGCATTGCCCGAAGGATTGGGGATGGGAATAAATCTTGCGGATAAGCGACAGGTCGTTCTCGTTCGACAGAACACATTGATGCACTTGCAACAGTACCTCGCCGCAGATGTTGAGATTGCTGCTGAGTAACAGATCGAGCGTGCGGCCGATGGCGCCTTCGGTGGAATTCTCCACGGGTACCAGACCGTAGTTTGCCGCACCGCTTTCCACCGCGCTGAACACGCCGTCGATGGAATCGGCAGGCAGCCCATCGGTCGCCTGACCGAAACGCTGGAACACGGCCGCCTCGCTGAACGTGCCGTGCGGCCCCAGATACGCCACGCGCAACGGCGCTTCCAGCGCGCGGCACTGCGACATAATCTCGGTGAATAGTTGGGTCACGCCGGGGTTGGGCAACGGGCCGCCATTTGCCTGCACCATGCGTTGCAACACCTGAGCCTCGCGCTCGGGACGTAGCACCGCGCCGTTGCCTTTGACATGGCCGATTTGCTGGGCAAGACCCGCACGCCGGTTTAACAGCTGCAGCAACTCATCGTCGATAGTGTCGATCTGCTCGCGGTATTTTTTCAGTTCCGCATTCATGTATCTATCTCCAGCGGCAAGGCACGCACCATCAACACACCGGGAATGGCGGCGATCTGCGCGATCAGCGTATCCGGCAACACGGTATCGGTATCCACCAGGGTGTACGCCATTTCGCCGCGTGATTTATTCATCATGTTGTGGATGTTAATTCCGGCCGCCGCCAGGGCGCTGGAGATTTGCCCCAGCATGTTCGGCACATTGGCATTGGCAATCGCCAGGCGAAAAGTCGATTCACGCGGCATGCTGACATTGGGAAAATTCACCGTGTTGCTGATGTTGCCGTGTTCCAAATAATCGCGCAGCTGCTCGGCCACCATCACCGCGCAGTTCACTTCCGCCTCCTCGGTGGAAGCGCCCAGATGCGGGAGCGCGATAATTTTGTCGTTTGAAAGTGACTTGTTGCTGGGGAAATCGCACACATAACAACGCAGATGTTTGCTGGCCAAACCCGCAATCACCGCATCCTCGTCGACGATGGCATCGCGCGAGAAGTTCAGCAGCACCGCACCCGAACGCATCGCGGCCACGCGTTTTTCGTCGATCAGATTACGCGTCGCGTCCAGCAACGGCACATGCAGCGTGACAAAATCGCTGTGTTTGAGCAGATCTTCAATGCTGTGCGCCTTCTTCACGTGGGAAGACAAACCCCATGCCGCATCCACCGTGATCTCCGGGTCAAAACCGATTACCTGCATGCCCAAACCGATTGCCGCATCCGCCGCGAGGCGTCCGATCGCGCCCAGTCCGACGACACCCAGGGTGCGTCCGCGCAACTCGGTTCCCGCGTAATGTTTCTTACCGTCCTCGACCACTTTGTGCATCGTCGCGTCGTCACCACTTAACCCCGCAGTAAAGTGCAACGCGGGAATAATGTTGCGCGACGCCAGCAACATGCCGGTGATGACCAGCTCTTTCACGGCATTGGCATTGGCTCCCGGTGCGTTGAACACCGGCACACCGCGTGCACTCATTTTCTTCACCGGAACATTGTTGGTTCCCGCTCCGGCGCGCGCGATTGCCAGCACGCTGCCCGGGATGTCCATCTCCAGCATATTTTGCGAACGCACCATAATGGCGTCAGGTTGAGCGATGTCATTCGCCGTGACATAGCGCCCTGCTGGAAGACGTTGCAGACCGGTCGTTGAAATCTTGTTCAGGGTGAGCACTTTGAATGTCTTAGCCATTTGTTCGCCTATGTTTAAGCAACTTCCCGTTGAACCTCTGCTACGTGTGTGTTTGGTTCTAGTTTCGGTAGGGTGGGCACAAATTTCGTGCCCACGCGGAAATTAAACAGGGTGGGCAAACAAAATCCGTTTGCCTACCCTACACATCCTCTAGCTTTTTTGTTTTGCAAACTCGTTCATAAAATCAACTAATGCTTGCACGCCCGCTAACGGCATTGCGTTGTAAATCGACGCGCGCATTCCGCCGACCGAACGGTGACCTTTGAGTTGCAACAAACCGCGCGCATCCGCCTGTTTCAAAAATTCGCCATCCAGATTCGCATCTTTCAGCGTGAACGGCACATTCATGCGCGAACGGTCGTCCTTGGCCACCGGGCAGTTATAAAAACCGTTGCTGCCGTCGATTGCCGCATACAGCAGGTTTGCCTTGGCGATGTTGTTTTTTTCCATCGCGGCAATGCCGCCGTTTTTCTTCAACCATTGGAACACCAGCCCCGCCATGTAGATGGCAAAGGTGGGCGGGGTGTTGTACATCGATTCGTTATCCGCGTGGATCTTGAAGTCCATCATGGTGGGCAAACGCGCATCGGCGTGACCCACCAGATCTTCGCGCACGATGACCAGTGTCAGACCGGCAGGACCAATATTTTTCTGCGCACCCGCATAAATGAGACCGAACTTCGTTACATCAATCTGGCGCGACAGAATGTTGGACGACATGTCCGCCACCAGCGGCACATCACCTGTTTGCGGAATCCAGTTGAACTCGACACCGCCGATGGTCTCGTTCGGTGTGTAATGCACGTAAGCCGCATCTTTATCCAGCTTCCATGTGTCGAAGGTCGGCACATAAGTGCAGTTCTTGTCTTTGTTGTCGGCGACCACATTTACGCCGGCGAATTTTTTCGCTTCGCCGATGGCCTTCTTCGACCATTCCCCCGTGTTCACGTAATCGACAGAAGCCTTACCGCGCAACAGGTTCAGCGGAATCATAGAGAATTGCAGATGCGCGCCACCTTGCAGGAACAGCACCTTGTAATTCGCGGGAATGCCCAGCAACTCGCGCAAATCGGCTTCGGCCTGGGCATGAATGCCCATGTATTCTTTGCCACGGTGCGACATCTCCATCACCGACATACCACTGCCATGCCAGTCGAGAAGTTCTGCCTGTGCTTGCTGCAGCACTTCTTTGGGTAACACTGCGGGTCCTGCACTGAAGTTGTAGATGGTCATTTCATTTCACTCCCAGTTTTCAAAATAAAATTTTTAGCAAGCATTGCGGACGGCGTGGAAAAGTCGGCTGAAACTTCGGCACCACTTTTCACTCGACCCTTATGTTTCCTGCCCTGCGCTTAAATCCTGACTTTCCTCTTCTTCCGTTTCGGCGATGCGGCTCAATCCCGCCAATTTGTCGTCTTTGTCCAGATTGATCAGCGTCACGCCTTGCGTCGTGCGACCCATCTCGCGGATCTCATTGACGCGGGTGCGGATCATCACGCCGTTGGTGCCGATCAGCATGATCTCGTCTTCCGAGTTCACCAGCGTCGCCGCGACCACCTTGCCGTTTCGTTCCGAAGTTTGGATCGCAATGATGCCCTGTGTTCCGCGCCCGTGGCGCGTGTATTCGAGGATCGGCGTGCGTTTGCCGAAACCGTTTTCAGTCGCGGTCAGCACGCTTTGCTGTTCGTTCTCGGCCACCAACATGGCGATCACTTTGCCGCCTTTGGCGAGGTTCATGCCGCGCACTCCGCGTGTGGCGCGACCCAGCGGACGCACATCCTGCTCTTCAAAACGCACCGCCCTGCCTTCGTCGGAGAACAGCATCACATCATGCTTGCCGTCGGTAAGCGCCACACCGATGAGGAAGTCGTTCTCGTCCAGATTGATGGCGATGATGCCGGCCTTGCGCGGATTGGCGAAGTCGGACAACGGCGTCTTCTTAACTGTGCCGTCCGTGGTTGCGAAAAACACGAACTTGTCCTCGACGAACTCTTTCACCGGCAGGATGGCGTTGATCTTTTCGCCCGTCTCCAGCGGCAACAGATTGACGATCGGTTTGCCGCGACTGATACGCGTCCCCTGCGGCACGTCATATACCTTGAGCCAATACACGCGACCGCGATTGGAGAAGCACAGGATGTAATCATGGGTGTTGGCGATGAACAGGTTATCGACGAAATCGTCTTCCTTGGTGCTGGCAGCTTGCTTGCCGCGACCGCCGCGTTTCTGCGCACGGTATTCGTCCATTTTCTGCGCCTTCATGTAGCCGCCGTGCGACATGGTGACCACCACATCTTCCGGCGCAATCAGGTCTTCCATGCTCATGTCTTGCGTGTGGGTGATGATCTCGCTGCGGCGCTTGTCGCTAAATTGCGAACGGATCGTCACCAGTTCGTCGCTGATAATCTGTGTCACGCGCGACGGCTTGGACAGGATGTCGAGCAGGTCGGCGATCTTATCCATCACCTCGCGGTATTCGCCCACGATCTTGTCTTGTTCCAATCCGGTCAAACGCTGCAAACGCAATTCCAGAATGGCTTGCGTCTGCGCATCGGACAGGAAGTAGCCGCGCGAGTCGCCATTGCCCACCAAACCAAACTCCGGTGCCAAACCTTCGGGACGCGATGCCTCGCTGACACGGCTCAACATATCCTCCACCAGCGAAGACCTCCACGGGCGCGCCATTAACGCGCGCTTGGCATCGGCGGGGGTCGCTGCGGCTTTGATGAGGGCAATGATTTCGTCCACGTTGGACAAAGCAACGGCCAGTCCTTCCAGGATGTGACCGCGTTCACGCGCTTTGCGCAGTTCAAATAAAGTGCGGCGCGTGACAACTTCGCGCCGATGGCGCAGGAACGCCTCGATAATCTGTTTGAGATTAAGCAGACGCGGCTGGCCGTCAACGATGGCCACCATGTTCATACCGAAGCTGTCCTGCAACTGAGTTTGCTTGAACAGATGATTGAGCACAACTTCCGGCATTTCGCCCCGGCGCAATTCGATCACCGCGCGCATGCCGGATTTATCCGATTCATCGCGAATCTCGGTGATGCCTTCGATCTTCTTCTCGCGCACCAACTCGCCAACCTTGATCAGCAAATTGGCCTTGTTCACCTGGTACGGCAGCTCGTCAATAATGATCGCCTGCCTATCCTTGCCGATATCCTCGAAGTGGGTGCGTCCGCGCATCACCACGCGACCACGGCCGGTGCGATAACCTTCCTTCACGCCCGCCAAGCCGTAGATGAAACCCGCCGTCGGGAAGTCCGGTGCGGGCACCAGTTCGATCAAAGCTTCGATGTCCATACTTGGATCGCGCAACAACGCCAGACACGCATCCACCACTTCGCCCATGTTGTGCGGCGGGATGTTGGTCGCCATACCCACCGCGATACCGGATGAACCGTTCACCAGCAAATTGGGAAAACGCGCAGGGAACACCAGCGGCTCATGCTCCGAACCGTCATAGTTCGGGCCAAAATCCACCGTCTCTTTATCCAGGTCTTCCAGCAGTTGATGCGCAATTTTGGCCATGCGGATTTCGGTGTAACGCATCGCCGCCGCGTTATCGCCATCCACCGAGCCGAAGTTACCCTGACCATCCACCAGCGTGTAACGCAGTGAGAAATCCTGTGCCATACGCACGATGGTGTCGTACACCGCCGTGTCACCGTGCGGGTGGTACTTACCGATAACATCACCGACGATACGCGCCGATTTTTTGTAAGCGCGGTTCCAGTCGTTGGAAAGCTCGTGCATCGCGAACAATACGCGGCGGTGAACCGGCTTCAAACCATCGCGCACATCCGGCAAAGCACGTCCCACAATTACGCTCATCGCATAATCGAGGTAAGACTTGCGCATCTCTTCTTCAAGGCTGACGGGGAGGGTTTCTTTGGCGAATTGTTGTTCCATGTGCTACCCGATTGATTGGCTGAATAGGCAAAAAAACGAAGGGCGCATTCTAGCACAGCCGACTCATCAGCCCACCCCCAGCTCCAAGCCCCCATCACTAGCTCCCGCCTCCCAACCGTCTCCCCCTTTGAAAAAGGGGGATCGAGGGGGATTTTGCCCTTGCTGTTTCCCTGTAACCATAAGCTACAATCCAACCACTTCGCGAACACAGCCCACACAGGACACCCCATGAGCGACCTTAAAGAAGTCACCCAAGCATTAGTCGAATTTCGCGATGAACGGGATTGGGCGCAGTTCCACAACCCCAAAGACCTCGCCCTGGCACTTAGCATCGAAGCGGGCGAGCTACTGGAATCCTACCTGTGGAAATCCGCCGAACAAGCCAACCATGACGAGATACGCGAAGAACTGGCGGATGTATTCGCCTACGCTTTCCTGCTGGCGGACAGCTACGGCTTGGACGTGAAACAGATCGTGCTGGAGAAGATCAAGAAGAACGCGCTGAAATATCCGGTAGAGAAAGCCAAGGGAAGTGCGAAGAAATATACAGAGCTGTAGGGCAACCCTATAAAAGAACGCGCGCCCTTTAATTCATATTCTGCCCTCGAAATTTGTTAGACTGACGGCAGCAACTTCAGGAGTAAAAACATGATGAACAGATTTGAAGTTCCCATTGCGCAGCTTTCCTTTACCCAGAAGCTGGACTTAATGGAAACACTTTGGTCGAACATGGCAACTCACGAAGAATCCTTGGAATCCCCCGCTTGGCATGCTGCCATTCTCAACGACCGCGAAGCCGCCTTGAATGCGGGCACGGTCACAACCTCCAGCTGGGAAGAAGCCAAAGAAAGAATCAAGAAAAACGTTTCATGAGGATAAAAATCCTCAGTATCGCAGAGGACGATCTCGAAGAAGGCTACCGATTCTACGAGTCACAAGCAGACGGCCTCGGCACCTATTTTCTGGATACCCTTTACTCCGACATTGACTCGCTGGCCTATTTTGCGGGAATCCACCGCATCGTATTGGGCTACCATCGGTTGCTGTCCAAACGTTTCCCATTTGCTGTTTATTATCGTGTTGCTGAAAATGCAGTCACAGTATTCGCCGTTCTTGATTGCCGCCGAAATCCAAGCTGGATACGGAAAAAACTTTCCAAATGACGTGATATGTCTCGGATGTTGCGGGGCGAAAATTTAATGCGAACCCGCCCCCTTCCATAACCAGCACAGTTCCACAACCCCAAAGACCTCACCCTCGCTTTGAACATCGAAGCAGGCGAATTACTGGAATCCTTCCTGTGGAAATCCGCCGAACAAGCCAACCATGACGAGATACGCGAAGAACTGGCGGATGTATTCGCCTACGCTTTCCTGCTGGCGGATCGCTACGGCTTGGACGTGAAACAGATCGTACTGGAGAAGATCAAGAAAAACGCGCTGAAATATCCTGTGGAGAAAGCCAAGGGAAGCGCGAAGAAATTTACCGAGTTTAGTTGAAAATTTAATCCGTCCGTCCCCTATCGTCCCCTATCGTCCCCTATCGTCCATCATTATCCACGCCTATTATCCAAGCTCTAGCGGACACACGAGACGTAGAGGCCGTCCGTGTCTCTGCTCCAGCTAACGCCGCCGCTGAACAGGAAGACGAAGTAATGGCTGCCAACACTGTACTGCGTGGACGACCACGTGTAATGCAACGTCCAGCCCTGACCGGTCAGTACCGATGAATTATTTGGATACGCGACATACAAAGCACTCAGTTCGAGATCGGTCGGCATGCGCCAGCCGGTTACGCCGTTGATGGTCGTGTTGGTGCAATAGGCATTCGCGTTTGCCCAAGTGTCGTAGAACGTGACCGGCATCCAGGTCAGTCCGCCTTGCATCACGTAACCAGCGGTGGTGGTCGGGGCCGTGGCGGTTGTTCCGCCTCCGCCACAGCCGGACAGGAGGGTGATCGCAAAAGCCAGCACGGCGGTAAGTTGGTATTCCCTGATGCGTTTTTTCATTTTATTCTTCCTTGGATTAATTGAACGGAAATGTGAAATGACTCCTGCTGACTGGCGGGAGTTGAGACAAAGCGATAAACGTGGTGATTTTCCAACAAAAAGGGTTATCTCAGTCTGTCCCATTGATTCAGACACATGTTACCGATGCGCAGATGAATCACTTTGGGCGGTGGGTCGGACAGCATGATCCAATCTGAAAAATCCGCGTCCTTGCTGACTGATGATCAGATCGTGTTCTTTTGCATATTACCAGATTGCCGCATCGGGCATGTCATCGCCCAGACCATAAACATGAAGAAAGTCTTCGCCGTGCCACAGAGCGAAGCGATAAGGCAGATTTGCATCGATGAGAAACCGAGCCATTAGGACACTTTGGCTAAGTCGTAACGTGGCCCATCACTTCGGTGGCAAAGCGCAAGCAAGCGCGAATGTCTTCTGCATCAAGGCCTGGGGTATTGCGCCAATATCTCTTCCGCGCTATCGCCCTCACTCAAATAACCCAATACGGTTTGCACCGTGATGCGCTTGCCGCGAAGGGTGGGTTTCCCGTTGCAAATAGCAGAGTCGATGCTGATGCGTCCATCGGAGAAATTGGGTGGGTCATGGTTGCCTTCCTTTCTGTGGCCACAGCCGAAATCGTGATGTTGCGCAAAGTATAACCCGATGGGATGAGGCTTGCTATTTCGCAGTAAGCCTCCAAAGTGATGTCACTTCCGCCGCCCGTGCCGCATGCAGGGCATCGCTGCTATCCGCCACCTTTTGATGCGTCGGCTTCACATCCAGCTTACCCAACACCTTCAATCCCGCCGCACCCACCCACCCGAGCAATTCCTCACGCGTACGCAAGCCCAGATGTTCGGCCAGGTCGGAGAGGATCAACCAGCCCTCGCCACCTTTATCCAAATGCGCCACCAGCCCATTGAGGAAGCCTTTCAGCATGCGGCTTTCCGGGTCGAAGATGGCGTATTCGAGCGGGGAGCTGGGACGGGCGGGAAGCCACGGCGGGTTACACACGATGAGAGATGCACGGCCTGCGGGAAACAAATCGGCCAGTACTACATCGACCTGTGCGGCGTAACCCAGGCGGCTCAGATTCTCTGTTGCGCAGTGGAGTGCGCGCGGGTCTTGGTCGATGGCGATGATGCGTTGGATGCCGCGCTTGGCTAGCACGGCGGATAACACGCCCGTACCTGTGCCGATGTCGAACGCGACAGATTTATTCTTCAGCGATGCGGGTAACGGCGCTTGATTCACCAGTCCAATATATTCGCCGCGCATCGGAGAGAACACGCCGTAGTGGGGATGAATGCGCGCACCCAAGGCGGGTATTTCGACACCGTTCTTGCGCCACTCGTAGGCACCGATGAGTCCTTGCAAGCTACGCAAGGACGCGATGTAGGGTTCGTTAGCCACGCCATAAGCATCGGTACAAGCGGCCTGCACATCAGGCGCACGACGTAACGGCACGCTGTGGCCGACATCGAACGGCAACAGCAACATTCCCAGAATGCGGGCGCGTTGCGATTGGGTTAGGCGGTGCAAGTTGAAAACATCTTTGAGCACGGCGGGTTTGGGCTTGGCTTTGCGCGGGGGTTCATCAACGCGGCGTGCCATGGCTTGCAACAGTTGGCGCGCGTTCTGAAAATCGCCGCGCCACAGCAATGCCGTGCCTTCACAGGCCAGGCGGTAAGCGGCATCGGCGGTAAGCCGATCATCCACCACTTCCACGCGTTTGGGCGGTGGCGTGCCTGCTTCCGAACGCCAACGCGCCGAGCGTTCTGCGCCTGCTTCGTTCCAATGGATTTCGGGGTAGTCGCTCATTGTGTTTTGCTGACCACTGACGACTCCGTCATGGGTGAAAGGACGTCCCCCTTCCCAACCCTTCCCCCGGAGGGAGAAGGGCTTAACTTCCCTCTCCTTATCTAGGGAGGGTATGAGGAAATGGTTATGTGGGTTTGTGGTCATTAGTATTATTGAATTGGTGGGTATCGGAACAAATAGGTGGTTCACGTTTCCGCGATTATCGTCACCCATAAGCTATGGCTCTGCACCCTATCTACTCCCCTCTCAATGGTCAATAGAACAAACAACACTTTTTTATTCGGCGCGGTTTTGCTACATTCCACGCATTCCCACATCAACACGGCCATTCATCATGTCCAATGTAGACGCAGTAGAAATCGAAAAATTCTCAGCACTCGCCCACAAGTGGTGGGATCCGAACAGTGAATTCCGGCCTTTACACGAGATCAATCCTTTGCGTTTGAGCTACATCGACCGCATCGCCGCGCTTTCCGGCAAGACCGTTTTGGACGTGGGTTGCGGCGGCGGAATTTTGAGTGAAGCGTTGGCCGGTGCCGGTGCAACCGTGACCGGCATCGACCTCGCCGACAAGTCTCTGAAGGTGGCCGAATTACATCTTCTGGAAAGTGGAAAAAAAGTGGAATACCGCAAGGTGGCCGTCGAAGTCTTGGCAGATGAACGCCCTGCCCACTATGACGTGGTGACCTGCATGGAGATGCTGGAGCATGTGCCCGACCCGGCCGCCGTGGTGACCGCCTGTGCCAAGCTGGTTAAACCCAATGGCCATGTTTTTTTCTCCACGCTGAACCGCAATCCGAAGTCGTATCTGTTCGCCATCATCGGGGCGGAGTACGTACTGAATCTACTGCCGCGCGGCACACATGATTACGCCAAATTTATCAAACCTTCCGAGTTGGCACAGTGGTGCCGCAATGCCGGCTTGAATGTGACGGAAGTTACCGGCATGAGCTACAACCCCATCAACAAAAGTTACGCGCTGGGCCAAGACACCGGCGTGAACTATCTGCTGGCAAGCCAGCGTGGTTGACGCCGTCCTCTTCGATCTCGACGGCACGTTTGCCGATACCGCGCCCGATCTGGGGCAGGCGTTGAATCATGTGTTGAGTCTGCGCGGCCTGCCTGCCCTGCCACTGGCGACCATCCGTCCGCAGGCTTCGCACGGCTCGCGCGGTCTACTCAAACTGGCACTCGGTATCGGGCCGGGCGACGCAGACTACGACTTTGTGCGCGATGCCTTTTTGTATCACTACGAGACACATATCTGCGACCGCACCAAACTTTTTGCCGGTATGGCGGCGCTGATCGCGGAACTGGACGAACGCGACCTGCCCTGGGGAGTCGTCACCAACAAACCTCACCGCTATACCGTACCGCTGATGGAAAAGCTGGGGTATGCCAAACGCGCGTCCTGCCTAGTGAGCGGCGATACATGCGAACACGCGAAACCTCATCCGATGCCGCTGTTACATGCCGCCTCGTTGATGGGTGTAGAGCCGACCCGTTGCCTCTATCTGGGCGACGACCTGCGCGACATGGAAGCCGCTCAAGCCGCGCAGATGATCGGTATCGTGGCCAGTTATGGTTACCTTGAACCCGGTGCAACCACACGAGACTGGCCTGCCGCTGGCAGCGTGCAAACTCCTTTTGCATTATTGCGATACTTGTCCCTCTGAACCGAAGTATTATTTCCGCACTGATTCAGTCCGAGTAATTCGACACAAGGAATGGCCGTAAGTAGACGAACACAATAAGCGTAAAGGTTCGCAATGCTCCCCAAAAGGATTTACACCAGCGTCAGACCCTATTTCACCGCAGTCGCGGTCATTGTGGTGGTGGGGTTGTTAATTTCAGCGATCTTCTTCACGGGGCTTGGCATGCAATGGGTCACCTTTCTGACCGGCATCTTGATCGCTTCGGTGCTCGGCATGGCCAGCCGTGCATCACGTGCCGAATGGATCATCACACGTCGCACTGCCCAGCTATCTTCCATCAAAGAAAAGTTGGAGCATGAAACCCAACTCCGCAAAAAAGCGTCCAGCGAACAACAACAAACACATTCACTGCTGGAACAAACCGAACAAGCCTTCAATCGTCTGATCCCACGCCAACTGCTCAAGCTTTTGGATAGAGACAGCATTCTTGACGTCAAACTGGGTGACCAAGTCGAACGAAAATTGACCATCATGTTTACGGACATACGCAGCTTCACCACGTTATCCGAGACCATGACGCCACAGGAGAACTTCAATTTTCTCAATTCCTATCTGAAGCAGATGGAACCCATCATCGGCAAGAACAACGGCATCATCGACAAGTATGTGGGAGACACCATCCTGGCTTTGTTCCCCCGGGGGGCGGACGATGCATTGAGCGGTGCGATCCAGATGCTGGAAAAGTTGGAGGAATACAACGCCGGACGCGCCCGCGCCAGTTATGCGCCCGTCAAAATCGGATTTGGACTCAATACCGGATTGGTCATGATCGGTACGGTGGGCGGAGAAAGCCGGATGGAAAGCACGGTAATCGGTGATGCCGTCAACCTGACTTCACGCATCGAGGAATCGACAAAGATTTACAACACCCCCCTGCTGATCAGCCAGAACACCTTATACGACCTTGCCATCCCCGGCAAATATGATATTCGTTTTCTGGATCGCATCCGTGTCAAAGGCAAAACACAACCGCTCTCCATCTACGAAGTTTTCAACAACGACCCCATCAAATTGAGAGACGCCAAACGCGCCACCAAAATCAAATTTGAAAAGGCCGTAATGTATTACCACCTGGAAGAAATTCCGCTGGCGATGGAGCTGCTTTCCCAGTGCATCACAAGCGCACCGCAAGATCTTCCTGCACGCATCTATTTGTCGCGCTGCCAGTCGTACCAATCCAACGGGCAACATGTCAGCACCGGTGAGCTAAACACCCCTCTGGAATGGAAGGACGAATTCCAGATCGGTATCGAAAACATCGACGTCTCGCACAAGTTGCAGTTCGACAAAACGAATGAATTCATTTCCGCCTCGCTCACCGGGGACACCAAAAAGATCCAAGAAGTTTTTTCCGAACTTGCCAGCCATCAAATGGAAAGTATCACTCTGGAAGAGCAGTTGATGCGCCAATACAACTACCCGTTTCTGGATAGCCACCTGCAAGAACATAAACGCTTCATCGAAAACTATTTGGCTCTAAAAGAAGAGGTCGAAGCAAAATTCTGCGACTTGCCTCTGGTGATATTTCGCAGCCAACTCCTCCTGTTCGACTGGTTCACCGGACATATCGCCAAAAGCGACCGGCACTTCGGACGCTACCTCAGCCACGCGATGGCTCCCTCCGTATCGGCTCAAAATACCCAATCGAAGTAACACCGCACCCCGTCTGAATTTTTCTGGCTTCCCAACAACCCCATACGCTACAATCCGTCCGCTGGTAACAAACAGAACCGGGGGCGACCTGGCTTCGACGTGGGTTACAAAGCAGTGTAGGGCATACCGAGGACCCGCCACCTCGTAAATCAGCTGGAAAACCAATAGTCGCAAACGACGAAAAGTACGCTCTAGCCGCTTAACCGGTTAGACCTCACACCCCGCTGTCCGTGGAGGGGCTTGATACCGCAAGGTTGAGATGAGTGAGGTCATTTACACGGAATCGTGTTGTGCAGGGTTACTTTGTACAACATTAAATTTAGGTGACTCGTCCTGTAGCAGCCTGTCGGTTGGCGTCTGCCGGATAAAATTAAATAACTGGACTAAGTATGTAGAACTGCCTGTAGAGGACTTGCGGACGCGGGTTCAATTCCCGCCGCCTCCACCAATTAAAGAAGGTTAACGGTTATCCGTTGGCCTTTTTTCTTGCGTATTGCCGCGAACTAACGCGGGTTTGTGCGAATGTTTGCGGACTTCCATAACCCAGCAACATTGATACCTTGCTCATGCTGTACGCCCTCCTGACCAGACGCGGTCAGCGAGGTATTTCGGCAGCGAGTCCAATCCTTCCGCGCGCAACAGGGTAGTGAAATGTTCATCGGCAAGCAGCTCGCGCAGGGCACCAACGACAAACAATAACCGCTGCTGGGCAATCTCGGCTTTTTTCACCATCTGCTTTTGGCGATCGAGTTCCTTCTGATAGACCCTGAATTAAACTTGAACTCGTGACATCCTGCCGCTTACGCGGTGTGCCGCGCGCAACTGACCGCCCCAAGGTTTGCCGGGACTCGATAACTCGGCGAGCCTGAATCAGTTGTTTGCCGCGAAGCTTGCCGGACTCATAGGCGTCCTGAAGCGCCGCTTGCACGTCCTTGTCGTCGTCACCGGCACCTACGATGGCCAAGGCTGCGTTGAGCGGGATGCGCCCCCTCTCCACCGCAACCAGCAGGCGTTCCTCGCCGTTTTTGAGGAGCGTCAGGATGCCATTTACGTATTCGACCGTGAGGCCTGTCTTTTGCGCGATCACTTTTTTGTCATAACCTTGATCACGCAATTGCTCGATGCCGGCAAGTAGTTCCAGTGTTTTCGGTCAGGCTCATGATGAAGGCGTTTTCATCGCTGACGGTCACGACTAGCGCCGGAATGGTTTTCTCCCCCAAGGAGCGGAAGGCCTTCATGCGACCTTCGCCACAGATCAAGAGATAGCGCCCGGTGCCATCCTGACTGACACGCGGTGTCACGGTGATTGGTTTTTTCAGGCCGATCGCTTTGATGTTGGCGACGATCTCGTCGAACACGTGTTTATTACGCTCTCGCGGATTGAGAACGTCGATCAGATCGATGGGAATCAGTTGCATCTCACCTGTTTCTATCTTTTCTGTCATGCCGCTCTCCTTAACCGTGTGTGCTCTTCCATTCCATACAGGTAGTCCAGGCTGTCAAAACGGTAGCTCTCGAATTCGACCGGATTGCGCTCGGCCAGATTGATTCCGGGTTGACCAAAGTCCAAGCTCGGCAACAGGTAATAGTCCAGGGCAGCTTGATTGGCCTGATCAAGACGAACCGCCACGGTGATGTCTGGTGCCAGACTGGTGTCGAAGCGAACCTTCCAGTGATGGCGTCCACTCTGCGGTGTCTGGCATCGCGCCAGCACCAGTGAGAGGCTGAATTCACCATTGATCAGCAGCAAATCAGTAGCCGGATCGCGCCGGACGACACCGCCGAGACTGGCGATCTGGCTTTCGGTCTGGTTGACGATTTCGGGATGGAAGCGGCGCAGGAACTTGTTGGTTTCCAGATAGCGGTAATCACGATCAGGCGTGAAGCCCACCATTTGATAGGCGCGCACCAGACTGCCGAAGCGGTGGGTGTAGATCGACGTCGAGGGCATGTTCTCGGCTTCGTTGATGATCAAGCCCGACAGGAAGCCCCGGTGCTGGTACAGATTGCGCAGGCGCTCGATCAGCTCCTCGTTGCTGTACCGGTGCGACCGGGCACGAATAATTCCTTGCGCGGTGTAGAACAGTTCGGGCTGTACGATAGGATCGAAAGCGCCTTCTTTCTTGATCCACATGTCGGGCGTGTTTTCTACGCGCAGTTTTTTGAGCTTGAACGACCTGCGGTTGTAGATGTTGTTGCCGATGTATTTCTCATTGGTCAGCACCTCATGCACGGTGGCGCGCGTCCACTGTCGGTCCAGATCGGTGCGCACCGCCATCTCGTTCAAGCGTCTGGCGATCTCCGATTCGACCAGGCCGTCGTCGATGAACCAGCGATACATGAGATTGACGTTGCGAATTTCATCATCCGGGCCGGGCATGAGAATGACGCGATCAGTCTGCAAGCTCTTGTGCTCGCCACGGGTCAGTTGCGCTTTGATGGAACCGTTCTGGTCAAGCAGTACACGGCGTAGCCCATAGCCCGCAGGCCCGCCCTGACGGAAGCCCAGTTCGATCAACCGGCACTGGCCGGCGAACACCTTGGCGGATAATTCCCGGCTGTACTCACCGGCCATGGCGCGTTTGACGCCTTTGACGATGGTGGACATCGGCGAGCCGTCATTCTCGAACTGCTCGGCGCAGTAGGCGACCTGGATACCGGCACTGCGGCAGCGGTACTCGTAGAATGCACTTTCATCGGCGTCCTGAAAGCGCCCCCAGCGGCTGACGTCATAAACCAAGATGATCGTGAAATCCGCTGTACCGCTTTCGACGTCTTTGAGTAACTGTTGCAGCGATGCGCGGCCTTCCATGCGCAGGCCACTTTTGCCGGCGTCGGTGTAAGTTCGGACAATCTCAATGCCGCGCCGGGCTGCATACTCGCGGATCTTGTCGGCTTGATTTTCTGTGGAGTACTGCTGGTGCTCGGTCGACATCCGAACGTATTCCACCGCTCGCAACAGGGTAGGCGCTTCCACCCCGTCATCACTGGGTTCGTTTTGTTGCATCAATCGCGTTTGCCCCGGTTAATTTGAAAAGTTGGCTCTCGATCACATTCACATCGTGGTGATCGAGAGCAGATAGGAGCGATAAGGTAGCGGCAGTGTGCCTCAGCACCTATCACGTCCTCTCTTTGCAAGAAGCCTCAGCGCAAGGGCAAGTGTCGGAAAGCCTGGTGATCTCGACGGTCCACGCGTCCATCTTTGCAACGCCGGAAACAACGACCGGCCGAAGGCGGTAAATCCCGGGCGGAGAGGCTTGTGGTGGTGCTCGAATCACCACTCAGATGAGGGTCCAAGTCGAGTTCGAGCCAGCAGTCAATCTAGAAGAATGCCTGAGCAAGGCGGCGAGCATCGGTCAATTTCTGAGCTTGGTTGCAGGTCGCACGCAAGGCATCGAGAACGTGCAATTCGCGATAGATGGTCGTGATAGCAAGGAATTGCCGCTTTCGCTCTACTGGAGTCTTGGGCCACAACAGGCAAATGGGCAAAAGCTCGATATACCCTCCTGGATTGACATGCTCTTGGACGGCGTCAGACGGCCTGACGAGTTTAGGCAAGTGATAGAGTGCTGGTTCAGTACCAATCAACACTCAATTGCGCGCGCTCGACTTCATTTGTGCCGAGAGGCTGGCAATCGCTTCGATGTTGATCGCCTAGTAGCGGCAGCAAACCTGTTCGATCTCACGAGCTCACTCACACCAACGGAAGTACCTCCCGAATTGGCGAAAGTCCGCGACGAGTGCTTACGCGCGTTTAAGGACTTGCCCCGCACAGACGAAAGAGACAGCGCGATCATGGCACTGTCGAGGATCGGCACACAAACTCTAATGAACCTAAATCCGGCAGTTACCCCGCCCCAATAGCAAACAACTGATCATATATTCTGGGTGG
>CXWL01066357.1_pt1 | contig 35419 bp, 27 predicted proteins | sample 590931 | NCBI WGS metagenome assembly CXWL01 (sample SAMEA3498368, study PRJEB10139) | groundwater metagenome | biome: water well; material: biofilm material | place: Germany | collected 2015-04-27
CGGTACAGGCGCGCCAGCGGGCCGTCCTCGACGTAGCCATTGCCGCCCATCACCTCCATCGCCTCGAAGCAGAAGCCCGGGCCGCGCTTGCACAGCCAGTACTTGCCGGCCGGCGTCAGGATGCGCGCCAGCAGCGCCTGGGCCGGATCGGCCGACTGGTCGAAGCAGCGCGCCAGGCGCAGCGCGAACGCGGTGGCCGCCTCGGACTCGAGCGCCAGGTCGGCCAGCACGTTCTGCATCAGCGGCTGCTCGGCCAGCTTGCGGCCGAACGCGGAGCGCGCGCGCGCGTGGTGCAGCGCGTGGGTCAGCGCGGCGCGCATGATGCCGGCGCTGCCCAGCACGCAATCGAGCCGGGTGTGGCTGCCCATTTCGAGAATGGTCTGGATGCCGCGCCCGACCTGCCCCACCAGCCAGCCGAACGCGCCGCAGAACTCGACCTCGGACGAGGCGTTCGAGCGGTTGCCCAGCTTGTCCTTGAGGCGCTGCACCCGGATCGCGTTGCGGCTGCCGTCGGGCAGGAAGCGCGGCACCAAGAAGCACGACAGGCCGGCGCTGCCGGCAGCGTCGGCCTGGGCCAGGATCAGGTGGGCGTCGGACTGCGGCGCCGAAAAGAACCACTTGTGGCCGACGATGCGCCAGGCGCCCTCGCCCGCCGCGCCGAAGCGGCGCCGCGCCGCGGCCGGGTCGAACGGTTCGGCCCGCGTGGTATTGGCGCGCACGTCGGTGCCGCCCTGCTTTTCGGTCATCCCCATGCCGATCAGCGCGCCGCGCTTCTGGCCGACCGGCAGCGAACGCGGGTCGTATTCGCGCGACAGGATCTTGGGCAGCCATTGAGCGCCGATGGCGCCGGCCTGGCGCAGCGCCGGCACCGAAGCGTACGTCATCGTCACCGGGCATTGGGCGCCGTTCTCGACCTGGCCGAACAGCAGGAACTGGGCGGCGCGCGCCACCTGGGCGCCGGGCCGGCCGCTGTCCCACGGCGAGGCATGCACGCCGGCGCCGATCATCAGCGTCATCAGCTGGTGCCAGGCCGGGTGGAATTCGACTTCATCGATGCGCTGCCCGATTCGGTCGAAGTTCACCAGTTTGGGGGGATTGGCATTGGCCAGGCGGCCCAGCTCGAGCGTGTCGGCGCGGCCCAGCGTGGCGCCAAGTTCGCGCAGCGCCGCTTCGGCCCAGCCGGCGCCCTCGCGCGCCAGCGCTTCCTGCAAGGCCGGGTCGCAGGCGAACAGGTTGGCGTCCCCGAACGGCGGCGCCTGGTTGAAGACTTCATGCGTGTCGAATTCGTTCATCCTGCTTCTCCTGGTCTCTGCGTTATCGATATTATCAGAAGGCAGGCGCCGCCCCGCAAATCTGCGCCATGTCAAATTGTCGTGATTCCGGCCGCAGCTTGCACAAATTTAATGCGTTTTGGCATCTTTCGGTGATACATTCCATACTATTTTAGTAAACTTACATCGCTGAAACTTGAACCCCCGTCGATTCCGTCNNACCTGTGTTTTCGCCAGCTACTAACTAGAAGGCCTGAATCTTCACAATGCGCTCCAGCTCGCCATCGTCAGCAAAGCAGGACAAGCACCCGGAGCTGGACCACCTCATGGAGGCGGCTGGAGACGTCGCGTTCCGCCTCGACGCCAACGGATGCATCCTGTACGCCAGCCTGCGCGCCATCGGCCTGCTCAAGCATCCGCGCGACCTGAGCGGCGTGGCGCTGACCGCGCTGGCCGCGGAAATCGACCAGCCGGCGCTGCGCAGCGCGATCGCCGACGCCGGCGAGGCCGAACCGAGCCACGTCCAGGCGCGCCTCAGGACGCCCGAACGGGACATCTGGTTCGAGCTGCGCCTGTCGCGCTTCGCCAGCCGCTCCGGCGCCGCCGAACTGCTGGCGGTCGGGCGCGACATGTCGTCCCAGCACGCCACCGAGGAACGGCTGCGCCACATGGCCACCCACGATGCGCTGACCGAACTGCCGAACCGCCTGCTGCTGTCGGACCGGATCCGGATGGTGATCGCCCACGCGCGCCGCTCCGGCCAGGGTTTCTCGCTGGCCACCGTCGGGCTGGACGGATTCAAGAAGGTCAACGACGGCCTCGGCCACCCGGTCGGCGACGCGGTGCTGCGGATCGCCGCCGCGCGCCTGCGCAAGACCTTGCGCGATTCCGACACCCTGGCGCGCATCGGCGGCGATGAATTCGTGGCGGTGCTGCCGGGCACCTTCAACGAGGCGCAGATCAAGCTGGTGACCGGACGCCTGCTGGCGACCCTGCAGGCGCCGTTCGAAGTCGACAGCCACACCATCTACCTGGGCGCCTCGGTCGGCGTGTCGATCTATCCGCAGCACGCCGAGGACGAAGTGCGGCTGTTGGCGCTGGCCGATGCCGCCATGTCGCGCGCCAAGGAGACCGGCAAGGGACGCTGCGTGGTCTACAGCGCGCGCCGCAGCGGCCCGCCGGAACACGACATCTCGCTCGAAGCGGCGATGTTCCAGGCGGTTCGCGAAGGCGAATTCCTGCTGTACTACCAGCCGATCGTCGACACCCGCACGCGCCAGATCCAGGGCTTCGAGACGCTGATGCGCTGGAAGCACCCGGCGCTGGGGATGGTGCCGCCGGCCCGCTTCATCCCGATCGCCGAGACCAATGGCCTGATCAACCTGCTCGGCGCCTGGGCCCTGAAGGCCGCCTGCGTCCAGCTCAAGCGCTTCGAGGAAGCGGCCAGGCGCGAGCTGTACATCTCGGTCAACATCAGTCCGCGCCAGTTCCGCAACGACAAATTCCTCGCTGTGCTGGACGACGCCATCGCCTTCTCCGGCCTGCGCGGCGAGCAGCTGGTGCTCGAGATTACCGAAGGCACCCTGATGATCGACCCGGCCCACGCCGAGACCATCCTGGCCCGCATGGCCGAGCGCCGCGCACGCATCGCGATCGACGATTTCGGCACCGGCTACTCGTCGCTGGCGTACCTGAAGCGGTTCCCGATTTCGGTGCTCAAGATCGATCGCGCCTTCATCAAGGACCTGCCCGAGTCGCAAAAGGACGGCGCCATCTGCAACGCGGTGCTCGACCTGGCCAGGCACCTCGGGCTGTCGGTGGTGGCGGAAGGCGTCGAGACCGAGGCGCAGCTCGATTTCCTCGAACAGCGCGGCTGCCAGTACATCCAGGGCTACCTGACCGGCAAGCCGATGACCGCCCACGTGGCGACGGCGGCGCTGAAGGAAGACCTGTACGCCGCCTTCCTGCCAACCGACAAAAGGGCGGAGATCCCATGACCAAGTTCGCACCGCAAGCCGCCGCGCCGAACGGCGCCGCCACCCTCGTCCTGCTGTGGGAGCAGGTCCGCCGGCGCGGCGACATGCCCGGATTCGCGCGCGCGATCGGCGCAATCCTGGGCGCCATGCGCGGCGAGGAGGAGCGCGAATTCGACATGGCGCAATCGGTGCTGACCGACCCGGTGCTGACCCAGAAGGTGCTGCGCCTGGCCAACAGCGGCATGTATTCGGCCTTCGGCCAACGCGTCAACACCATCACCAAGGCGATCCTGGTGCTCGGCACCGACGCCATCGGCCACCTGGCGCTGGGGCTCAAGCTGATCGAAGAACTGTCGAGCTCTTCGCCCGACGCGGCCAGCACCCACGTCGAGATGGAAAAGGCNNGAAGAAGCGGTGGTGTGCTCGATGCTGCATGGGCTCGGGCGCATGATGGTTACCTACTACCTGCCCGACGCCTGGATCCGCCTGCAGGAGCATGGCGGCGCCGGCGCCGAAGACGCAGCGGCGCCGGCGGTGCTCGGCCTGTCGATGGAGAGAATCGGCCGCGCCGCCGCCGAACACTGGGGGCTGCCGCGCAACCTGATCGAGGGCATGCGCCGGATCGAGCCGGGCGAACGCAGCGCCCGGACCACCCATGCCGAATGGCTGGCCGCGCTGGCGACCATGTCGTCCGCGTGCGCCGAGGCGCTGTGGCACGACGACGAGGCCGGCGCCGCGCGGGTGAGCGAACTGGCCGCCAGCTTTGCGCCGATACTCGGGGTGGAACCGGACAGCATCCTGGCGGCGATCGAAAAAGCCAAGGTCGGCGCCGCGGCCGACCTGACCATCGCGCCGCTGTCCAAGCCGGCCGAACGGCGCGCCCGCGCGCTGGCTTCGACCCGCAAGCGGGCCGAAGGAAACCAGATCCTGATCAGCGGCGTGGCCGACATGCGCGACTTCGTGGCCTCCGCCAGCCCGGGGCAGATGATGTCGATGGCGCTCGAAACGGTGTACCAGGGCCTGACCTTTTCGCGCGCGGTGGCGTTCCTGCGCAACCGGCGCGAGGGCAACTACTCGGCCAGGATGGGATTCGGCGACGGCGTGCGCGAACGGCTGCCGTCGATGGTGTTCGAGGACGCCTACGAGCCGAACGTGTTCCACGCCGCGCTCAACAGCGACCGCGTGATCTTCATCGAAAACGCGCGCGACCCCAAGTTCGCCGCCAAGCTGCCGCAGTGGTGGACAGCCACGCTGCCGGAGGCGCGCAGCTTCGTGATCCTGCCGATCTGCGCCCATGGCAAGCCGGCCGGTTTCATCTACGGCGACTGGGACGACAGTTTCCCGGCGATCGCGCTGAACCAGGCCGAATTCACCTTGCTCAACGATGTGCGCGCTCTGGTGGTCAGGAGCGTCGAGCGGCGCAAGCAGGCCGAGCTGGTCGGCGCGCCCGGCGGCCTGGTCTGATCAGGCGGTCCGCTCCCGGCGCTGCGACAGCGCCGCCGCTCCCGCCCCGGCGGCGCACAGCCCGGCCGCCGCGTAATACACCGCGTGCGGCCCGATCCGATCCCAGCACAGCGCCATGAACAGCCCGCCCAGGGTGCCGCCGACGCCGTAGCCGATGCTGATGTAGAGCGCCTGGCCGCGCGCCTGCAGCGGGCCGGAAAACCAGCGCTGCATCACCACCACCGAAGCCGAATGGTGCGCCCCGAAGCTGGCGGCGTGCAGCAGCTGCGCGATCACCAGCACCGCAAGCCAGCCGGCGCCGGCGCCGATCAGCACGAAGCGCAGCAACGCCACCGCGAACGCCAACAGGAGCAGCCGCTGCGCGCCGATCCGCTTGAACACCGAAGCCTGGTAATAGAAGAACACGATCTCGGCCAGCACCCCGAGCGACCACATGGCGCCGATCACCGGCTTGCCGTAGCCGATCCGTTCGAGGTACAGCGAATAGTAGACGTACAGCGCGCTGTGGGCGGCCACCATCAGCGCGGCCTGGGCGAAGAACGCGATTACGGCCGGCTGCCGCAACACGCTCAGCAAGGCCGGCGCGGCGTGCCCCGGCTCGCTGCGCGGCGCTTCGCGGATCGTGAACGAGGCCGCGAGCACCACCAGCATCAGGGCGCCGGCGATCCACGGCAGGGCGCCGACGCCGAACCTCTCGAGCCCATACGCGGCGCCCATCACGGCGACGATGAAGCCGACCGAACCCCACAGCCGCAGCCGGCCGTAATTGGACAGGTCGCCCTTCATCCCGGACAGCATCAGCGCCTCCGACAACGGCCCCTGCGCGCTGGTAAACAGGTTAAGCAGGACCATCGCCGCGAACAGCTGGGCGAAGCTGCGCCCGAGCAGCAGGCCGGCGCAGGCGATCAGCGCGGCGACCGCGGTCATGCGCAGCACCTTCACGCGCTGCTGCGTGTGGTCGGCCACCCAGCCCCACAGGTTGGGGCCGAAGATGCGCATCACCTGGATCAGCGACATCAGGATGCCGATCTGCGGCGCGCTCATGCCGCGTTCGGCGAAGAACAGGCTGGCGTAGGTGCCCAGGGTCCCGGCGAAAGCGTAATGGGCAAACAGGAACAGCGCGAAGCTGGACGACTGCCGCGCCATCAGGCGTTCAGCCGTGCGCCCTGGCGATGTCCGGCGTCGCCACCCGCACGTCGCCGCACTGGGCGCGGTGCATCAGCGCATGATCCATCAGCACCAGCGCCAGCATCGCCTCGGCGATCGGGGTGGCACGGATCCCGACGCAGGGATCGTGGCGGCCGAAGGTCTCGACCATCACCGGATTGCCGTCCTTGTCGATCGAGCGGCGCGGCGTGCGGATCGACGAAGTCGGCTTGATGGCGATCGACACGGTGATGTCCTGGCCGGTCGAAATCCCGCCCAGCATGCCGCCCGCGTTATTGCCGACGAAGCCTTGCGGGGTCAGTTCGTCGCCATGTTCCGAGCCCTTCTGCGCGACCGACCGGAAGCCGGCCCCGATCTCGATCCCCTTGACCGCGTTGATGCCCATCATGGCGTAGGCGATGTCGGCGTCGAGCTTGTCGTAGATCGGCTGGCCCAGCCCGACCGGCACATTGTGCGCGACGACGTCGATGCGCGCGCCGATCGAGTCGCCGGCGCGGCGCAGCTCATCCATGGCGTCCTCCATCCGGGCGATCAGGGCGGCGTCTCCGCTGGCGGCGAAAAACGGATTGGCGGCCACGTGCTCCCAGCCCTGGAACGGCACCTCGATGTCGCCCAGCTGGCTCATGCAGCCCATGAACACGGTGCCGTACTGCTGCTGCAGCCATTTCTTCGCGATCGCCGCGGCGCCGACCACCGGCGCGGTCAGGCGCGCCGACGAGCGCCCGCCGCCGCGCGGGTCGCGCACGCCGTATTTATGCCAGTAGGTGTAGTCGGCGTGGCCCGGGCGGAAGCTCTCGGCGATATTGCCGTAGTCCTTGCTGCGCTGGTCCTCGTTCGGAATCAACAGCGCGATCGGGGTGCCGGTGGTCAGCCCCTGGTAGACCCCGGACAGGATCTGCACCGTGTCCGACTCCTGGCGCTGGGTGACGTGGCGCGAGGTGCCCGGCTTGCGCCGGTCCAGTTCGGGCTGGATGTCGGCTTCCGACAATGCCATTCCGGGCGGGCAGCCGTCGATGACGCAGCCGATCGCCGGGCCGTGCGATTCGCCAAAGGTCGTGACTGTAAACAACTTGCCAAATGAGTTGCCGGACATGGGGAGGAAAGTAAGTTGGGGAAAGACCAATTCTACCAGCCCGCGCACGCTTGCATCGGCGCGCCGCCGAAGCCGGCTGCTAAAATGTCGCAATGGTCAGCCGGCGACGGCGCGAATTAGTTGTTCTGGAACATGTGTTTTATCTTAGCAACATCGAAATGCCCTTGGCCCGTTCAAACCGCTATATACTTAAGTTGCTGCAATGTTGAGTAAATCCAGGAGATGCCACACATGCCCCCATCGAGTACGCCCTTAGAAGACATCAAGGACGATCACGACGACCTGGTATTCCTGGAAGAGCAAGCGAGCGCGGGCGACGCAAGCGACGCGGTCTGGCGCGTGATGATCGTGGACGACGACGAAGATGTCCACTCAACCACGACCTTCGCGCTCGGCAACCTCGACATGCAGCACCGCCCGCTCGAATTCGTGCACGCCTATTCGGCCGACGAGGCGCGCGAAATGCTCCGGCACGAACGCGACATCGCGGTGATCCTGCTCGACGTGGTGATGGAGCAGGACGACGCCGGCCTGCACCTGGTGCGCTACATCCGCGAAACCCTGAAGCTGGCCGACGTGCGCATCATCCTGCGTACCGGCCAACCGGGCTACGCCCCCGAAATCGACGCCATCCGCGATTTCGACATCAACGACTACAAGACCAAGTCCGAACTGACCCGCATCAAGCTGTACACCACGGTGACCGCCGCGATCCGTTCGTACGAGCAGATCCGCGCCATCAACAGCAGCCGGCGCGGGCTGGACCTGATCGTGCGCGCCTGCACCGAACTGATGTCGCTGCACGGCGTGAAAAATTTCGCCTCGGGCGTGCTGACCCAGCTGGCCGAGATCCTCGACACCGAAGCGGACGGCGTGCTGTGCGCGCACGAGCCGGCCGCCATCCGCGCCCAGCAGTTGCCGCTGATGGCCTGCGCGGGCACCTTCCGCCGCCTGCGCGGCGGTGCGCTGAATCGCCAGGACGACGCGCGCGCCTTCGACGCGATCGGGCGCGCCCTGGCCGAGCGCGCCAGCACTTTCGAGCCCGATTGCGCCACCCTGTACTTCGGCGCCAAGTCGAGCCGCGAGTTCGCCGCCTTCGTGCGCCTGGCGCGCCCGCTCGGCGACATCGAAAAGCGCCTGCTCGAGGTGTTTTGCGGCAACGTCGCGGTCGGTCTCGACAACGTCGAACTGGTCAGCCACCTGCACGACGCGGCGTTCTACGACCAGCTGTCGAAGCTGCCGAATCGCACCCGGCTGGTCGAAATCCTCGACGCCGCCCTGCTCGTCCCGTGCCGCGACAGCACCACGCTGGCGCTGGTCGACCTCGACCATTTCGCCGAAACCAACGACGCGCTGGGCCACCAGTTCGGCGACATGCTGCTGGTGGCGGTGGCCACCCGGCTGCAGTCGTCGCTCGGCCGGCACCTGACGGTGGCGCGCATCGGCGGCGACATCTTCAGCGTGCTGGGCGACGCCGGCGCGGTCAACCCGGCCAGCATCCTGAGCCTGTTCCAGACCCCGTTCTCGATCGACGGCCAGGACGTGCAGCTGTCCGCCACGCTGGGCCTGGTGCGCCTGGCCGAACACGACGGCAGCGGCGCCGACGCCCTCAAGGACGCCGACATCGCGCTCAAGCGCGCCAAGTCGCAGCAGCGCACCGGCCACTTCTACTTCTCGCGCAGCATGGGCGTGGAGATCCGCGAACGGGTGCGCATGATGCACGCGCTGCGCACCGGCTTTGCCGCGGGCGAGCTGTTCGTGGTGTACCAGCCGCAGATCGACCTGGCCACGCGGCGCCCGGTCGGCGCCGAAGCGCTGCTGCGCTGGCACAGCGCCGCCGGCGAATTCGTTTCGCCGGCCCGCTTCATCCCGATCGCCGAATATTCCGGCCTGATCATCGAGATCGGCGAATTCGTGCTGCGCGCCGCCTGCGCCGAGCTGGTGCGCCTGCGCGCCGCCGGCCACCGCGACTTCACCATGTCGGTGAACGTGTCGCAGGTGCAGTTCCGCCATCCCTACTTCCTCGCCATGCTGCGCGCGGCGCTGGAGGACAGCGGCGCGCCGCCCGAATACATCGAACTGGAAATCACCGAATCGATGGCGATGGAAGAACCCGACCTGCTGATCCAGATGCTGGCCGAAGTCAAGGATACCGGCGTGTCGATCGCGATCGACGACTTCGGAACCGGCTTCTCGTCGCTGTCCTACCTGCAGCGCCTGCAGATCGACCGGCTCAAGATCGATCGCGCCTTCGTCACCGAAATCACCGGCTCGGCGCGCGGCAGCAGCATCGCCGAAATGGTGATCCAGCTGGGGCGCAACCTGGGATTGTCGGTGGTGGCAGAAGGAGTCGAGGACGAGCGCCAGGCGCAGATCCTGCAGGCGCTTGGCTGTCCGATGGCGCAAGGCTTCCTGTTCGCGCGCCCGATGTCGCCGCCGGCCTTGTTCGACTGGCTCGGCGCACAAGCGCACACGCACGCCGCCTGAGGCCGGCTTCGCCGGCTCAGTCTTCCTGTTCGGTTTCGGCCGGCCAGTCGCGGATATACGCCTTGAGCATGCGGTTCTCGAAGCTTTGCGCTTCCAGCACAGCGCGCGCGACGTCGTAGAACGAGATGACGCCCAGCAGAGTCTTGGCGTTCATTACCGGCAGGTAGCGCGCATGTTTTTCGAGCATCATGCGGCGCACCTCGTTCACTTCGGTGTCCGGCGTGACGGTGATCGGATGGTCGTCCATGTGCTTGCGCACGTTGCCGGCGCCGATCGCGCCGCCGTTCTTGTGCAGCACCTTGATCACTTCGCGGAACGTGAGCATGCCGACCAGGTCGCCGAACTCCATCACCACCAGCGAGCCGATGTCCTTCTCTGCCATGGTATTGACCGCGTCGACCAGCGGCGTTTCGGGCGTGGCGGTGTAAAGGATGTTGCCCTTCACTTGGAGGATTTCAGAGACTTTCATGATGGCCGCCCTTGTCTGCAGAGGATTGGTAAGTCTGATTGCGTTTGTATCAGGCACGTATCGAATGTAGCCTAAGCGTAGCAAAAAATCCAGCGTTGCGATTAATCAAAGGCACTCAGCGGTGCGCGGCTTGCCCGCCGCGGTTCCTCAAGGCGATCAATCGGTGCTACGATTCGGTCCATCCATTTCACCCGATGAGTCCACCATGAGCGGCCCCCGATACCCTGGCTTCGACACCTTGTCGCTGCACGCCGGCAGTACCCCCGACCCGACCACCGGCGCGCGCGCCACGCCGGTCTACTTCACCTCGTCGTTCGCGTTCAAGGACTCCGACCACGCGGCCTCGCTGTTCAACATGGAGCGCGCCGGCCACGTCTACTCGCGCATCTCGAATCCGACCAACGCGGTGCTCGAAGAACGCATCGCCGCGCTCGAAGGCGGGGTGGCCGGCATCGCCACCGCCAGCGGCCAGGCCGCGATGCACCTCGGGCTGGCCACCATCGCCGGCGCCGGCTCGCATATCGTCGCCTCGCGCGCGCTGTACGGCGGCTCGCAGAACCTGCTGGCCTACACCCTCAAGCGCTTCGGCATCGAGACCACCTTCGTCGACCCGCGCGACCTGGACGCCTGGCGCGCGGCGATCCGCCCTGCTACCAAAGTGCTGTTTGCCGAAACCCTGGGCAATCCCGGCCTCGACGTGCTCGACATCGCGCGCGTGGCCGACATCGCGCACGAAAACCACCTGCCGCTGATGCTCGACTCGACCTTCACCACGCCTTACCTGCTGCGCCCGTTCGACCACGGCGCCGACCTGGTGTTCCACTCCGCCACCAAGTTCCTGTGCGGGCACGGCACCGCGATCGGCGGGCTGCTGGTCGACGGCGGCACCTTCGACTGGCAGGCCGCGTACGAGCAAACCGGCCGCTTCGCCGAACTGTGCGAACCCTACGACGGCTTCCACGGCATGGTGTTTTCCGAGGAATCGACGGTTGCCCCGTTCGCGCTGCGCGCGCGGCGCGAGGGCCTGCGCGACTTCGGCGCCGTGATGAGCCCGCACAACGCCTTCGCCGTCCTGCAGGGCATCGAAACGCTCAGCCTGCGCATGGACCGGCACGTATCGAACACCCGCAAGGTGGTCGAGGCGCTGCTCAAGAATCCGGCGGTCGAATCGGTATCGTATCCGGAACTGGACTCGCATCCCGATTACGAACTGGCCAAGACGCTGCTGCCGAAGGGCTGCGGCGCGGTGTTCTCGTTCAGCCTGAAGGGCGACCGCGCGGCCGGGCGGCGCTTCGTCGATGGACTGCAGGTGTTCTCGCACCTGGCCAATGTCGGCGACGCCAAGTCGCTGGTGATCCATCCCGCCTCGACCACCCATTTCCGGGTGCCGACCGAGCAGCTGGCCGCATCGGGCATCAAGGAAGGCACGATGCGCCTGTCGGTCGGGCTGGAAAACGTCGACGACCTGATCGAAGACCTCGCGCGTGGCCTGAAGCTGTCGCAGAAAGGAGCCTGACGTGATGCTCGATGTCGAAGGCCAGGAAGCCTACTGCTACACCGGCGGCAAGCCGTTCGATCCGGCCCTGCCGTCGGTGGTGTTCATCCACGGCGCCCAGAACGACCATTCGGTCTGGATCCTGCAGACGCGCTACTTCGCGCACCACGGCTTCAACGTGCTGGCGGTCGACCTGCCGGGCCACGGCCGCAGCAAGGGCGAAGCGAAAACCAGCGTCGAGGCGATGGCCGGCTGGCTGCTCGCGCTGCTGGACGCGGCCGGGGTGGCGCGCGCCATGCTGGTCGGCCACAGCATGGGTTCGCTGATCGCGCTGGAAGCGTGCGGCCTGTCGCCGCGGCGGGTCAGCGCGCTGGCGATGCTCGGCACCACCTATCCGATGAAGGTGTCGGACGCGCTGCTCGAGACGTCCATGGACGACGAGCAAAGCGCGATCGACATGGTCAACATCTGGTCGCATTCGATGCGCGCGCAGAACCCGGCCTGTCCGCTGCCGGGCGTGAGCACGATGGGAACCTCGCGCCGGCTGATGCAGCGCATGGCGCGGATCAATCCGAAGCACTTGTTCCATACCGATTTCGCGGCCTGCAACGCGTACGCGAATGGCGAGTCTGCGGCGGGCGCGCTGGCCTGCCCTGCCCTGTTCATCTTCGGCGGCAAGGATATGATGACGCCGCCGCGTTCGACAAAACTGCTGACGGCGGCGATTCCTCATGGCAAAATCGTTCACGTCGACGCCGGCCACTCGCTGATGGCCGAGCAGCCCGGCGCGGTGCTCGATGCGCTGTATGGGTTCGCCACCGCGAACGTCTGAAACCAGGAGGATGGGCATGAGCGCACGGATTGCCAGCTTCGCCGAGTTCTATCCGTTTTACCTGACCCAGCATGCCAACCGCATGTGCAGGCGCACGCACTGCATCGGCTCGTCGCTTGCGCTGGCCGGGTTGGCCATGTTTATCTTCAGTTCGAATCCATGGTGGATCCTGGTTGCGCTGGCGATGGGATATGGCGGCGCGTGGATCGGCCATTTCGTGTTCGAGAAAAACCGGCCGGCCTCGTTCGCGCAGCCGCTGTATTCGTTCCGGGCCGACTGGGTGATGTACTGGCAAATGCTGACGGGGAAACTGAGCTGGTGAATCCGGGACAGTTCAGTCTGNNACCTCGGCCAGCCGCAGTTTCCCCGGATTGATCAGCAACACCCAGTTGTCGTCGCTCTCCCTGACCCGCTTGCCCCAGCGCGAGCGCGCCGACACGTCCGCCTGCACCCTGCCGACCCAGCCCACGGTCACCATCCGGTCGAGCAGCATGGTCATCTCGTCGTAGCCGATGCGGGTATGCGCCCGGATCGAGGCGCTCGACACCAGCGCCGAATCGGTCGCCCTGGCGCCGCCGTGCAGCACTTTCAGGATCGCCATCGCATCGACGAACGCGCCGCCCGGAACCGGCTCGTACCACCAGCGTTCGTACTTCACCACCGGCAGCGCCGCGGTGAGCAGCGCGCCGACCAGCGTGATCAGCCATGACACGTACATCCACAGCAGGAACAGCGGCAGCGCCGCCAGCGCCCCGTAGATAATCGCATACGTCGGGAACTGCTTGATGAACACGCCGAACATGCGCTTGGCGATTTCGAACGCAATCGCGGCCACCAGGCCGCCCCATACCGCGTCGCGCCAGTCGACGAAGCGGTTCGGCACCGCCATGTACAGCAGCGTGTAGGCGCCGGTGGTCAGGGCGATCGATACCAAGGTATAGAACAGCGCGCCCAGCAGCGGCACCGTGCGCATCAGGGCGTTGGTCGCCATGAACAGTTGCGACGTCACCGTCAGCGACAGCCCGAACAGCAGCGGCCCCAGGGTCAGCAGCGCCCAGTACATCATCACGCGCTGGGGCAGCGGGCGCGGGCGCCGGACGCGCCAGATCTGGTTGAAGGCGCGCTCGACCATCCCCATCATCGCGGTGGAGGTCAGCAGCAGCGCGACCGCGCCGACCGCCGACAGCCGGGTCGCCTTGCTGGCGAACTGGGTCAGGTTGTTGATGATCGTGTTGGCTATGCCCTTCGGCATCACGGTCTGCACGAAATAGCCTTCCAGCGACGCGCGGAACGAGTTGAACACCGGGAATGTAGTGAAGATCGCCAACACGATGGTCAGCAGCGGCACCAGCGCGAGCGTGGTGGTGAAGGTCAGGCTGCCGGCCACCTGCGGCAGCTTCTCCTCGGTGAGGCGGCGCCGCGCGAAGCGCAACAGGTCGCGCGCCTCGCTCCATGTCAGCCCGCGCACCATGTCCACACTGACGTTGATCATTTCGCTGGTCGATCTTGAAAGTGAATGAACTGTTTTCGAAAGCATCCGGCAGCGCTTATCTCAGGGTGTAAAGCGCCCTATAATACCAATGATGAACCCAACCAATCCGATTATTCTCGTTTTGTACTACTCACGTCACGGCGCCACGCGCAAGCTGGCCGAACTCATCGCCCAGGGAATCGAAAGCGTTCCCGGGGTCGATGCGCGCCTGCGCACCGTGCCGGCCGTCTCGACCGTCGCGGAAGCGACCGCACCCGAGATTCCGGCCAACGGCGCGCCCTACGTCGAGGCGCAGGACCTGGCCGACTGCGCCGGGCTCGCGCTCGGCTCGCCGACCCGCTTCGGCAACATGGCCTCGGCGCTCAAGTATTTTCTCGACGGGACCGCGGCCGAGTGGCTGGCCGGCACGCTGTCGGGCAAGCCGGCGGTAGTGTTCACCTCTACCGGCAGCCTGCACGGCGGCCAGGAATCGACCTTGCTGTCGATGATGATCCCGCTGTTGCACCACGGCATGCTGGTGATGGGCCTGCCGTACACCCATCCTGAACTGATGACCACCTCCAGCGGCGGCAGCCCGTACGGCGCCACCCACTGGTCCGGTATCGACGGCGACAAGGCCATCACCGAGGACGAGAAGCGGCTGGCGGTCGCGCTCGGCCGCCGGCTGGCCGAAACCGCAGCCACGCTGCAGGGAGCGCGCTGATGGAATCCCAAAAAGTCTTCCATCTCGGAGCGATCGCCAGCCTGGTGGCGCTGATCGCCTGGCTGGTGGCGTGGGAAATGGTGGTCGCGCCGCTGCGCCCGGGCGGTTCGATCCTCGCGCTCAAGGCGCTGCCGCTGCTGATTCCCCTGCGCGGCGTGCTGAAACGCGACATCTACACCCTGCAATGGTCGTCGATGGTGATCCTGCTGTACTTCACCGAAGGCGTGGTGCGCGCCTGGAGCGACACGCTGGCGCTGTCGCGCACCATGGCGCTGGGCGAAACGGCGCTGGTGTGCACCTACTTCATCTGCGCGCTGCTGTACCTGCGGCCGTATAAAAAGGCCGCCAAAAAACTCGCCAAGGAACTGCTCGACAAGGTCAAAGCCGCCAAAAATGAGTGCTGATTTCCTGCAGCGCTGCCGCGCCGCCGTCGGCTCCGACTATGTGCTGACGGCCGCCGCGGACTGCGCCCCTTATCTGACCGACTGGCGCGGCCGCTTCACCGGGCGCGCGCTGGCGGTGCTGCGCCCGGCCGACCCGCAGCAGGTCGCGCAACTGGTGCGCGCCTGCGCCGACGCCCGCATCGCGCTGGTGCCGCAGGGCGGCAAGACCGGGCTGGTGCTGGGCGGCGTGCCCGACGCCAGCGGCCAGGCCGTGGTGCTGTCGCTGGGGCGCCTGAACCGCATCCGCGCGCTCGACCAGGTCAACCGCACCATCACGGTGGACGCCGGCTGCATCCTGCACGACATCCAGCAGGCGGCGGCCGACCAGGGCTGCCTGTTCCCGCTGTCGCTGGCGGCCGAAGGCAGTTGCACCATCGGCGGCAACCTGTCGACCAACGCCGGCGGCACCGCGGTGCTGCGCTACGGGAATGCGCGCGAACTCTGCCTCGGGCTGGAAGTGGTCACGCCGCACGGCGAACTGTGGAGCGGCCTGCGCGGCCTGCGCAAGGACAACACCGGCTACGACCTGCGCGACCTGTTCATCGGCGCCGAAGGCACGCTCGGCGTGATCACCGGCGCCGTGCTCAAGCTGTTCCCGCAGCCGAAGGCGTCGATCACGGCGCTGGTCGCGCTGGCCGCGCCGCGCGACGCGCTGGCCCTGCTCTCGCTGGTGCAGGACCTGTGCGGCGCCAGCCTGACCGGTTTCGAACTGATGTCCGATTTCTGCATGCGGCTGGTGGCCACCCATTTCCCGCACCTGCCCACGCCCTTCCTCAAGCGCCACCCCCAGTACGTGCTGCTGGAAGTGTCGAGCAGCGAATCGGAGCAGCACGCGGTGGCGCTGCTCGAGCAGGCCCTCAACGCGGCGGTCGAGCGCGACCTGGCCGACGATGCGGTGCTGGCGACCTCGAACGCGCAGTCGCGCGCGCTGTGGCACCTGCGCGAGCATATCCCGCTGGCGCAGGCGGCGGCCGGCAAAAACATCAAACACGACATCTCGCTGCCGGTGTCGAGCATCGCCGACTTCATCGACAGCACCGACGCCCGCCTGCAGCAGGCCTTCCCGTCCTGCCAGGTGGTCTGCTTCGGCCACTTGGGCGACGGCAACCTGCACTACAACGTGGCGCCGCCCGAGGGCGAGCCGCACGACCAGTTCCTCGCCAACCAGCAGGCGATCAACCGGATCGTGCACGACAGCGTGGAAGCGTGCAACGGCTCGATTTCGGCCGAACACGGCATCGGCGCCCTCAAGCGCGACGACCTGGTGCGCTACAAATCGAAGGTCGAACTCGACATGATGCGGGCGATCAAAGGCGCGCTCGACCCGCTCGGCATCATGAATCCCGGCAAAGTCTTGTGAGCGGTCCCGCCCTGCTGTCGCGCTGGCTGCTGTTCGGCGAGTGGCGCGCGCATCCGGTGCGCGCGCTGCTGGCGATCGCCGCCATCGCGGTCGGCGTGGCGATGGGTTTCGCCATTCACCTGATCAACGCCGCCGCGTTCAATGAGTTTTCGGCTGCCGTCAAGAGCCTGTCGGGCCAGGCCGACGTCCAGGTGGCCGGGCGCGAGGCGCTGTTCGACGAATCGATCTATCCGCGCCTGGCGCAGCGCGACGGGGTGGCGGTCGCCTCGCCGGTGCTCGAACTCGATGCCGGCGTGCCCGGCGTGCGCGGCGCGCTGAAGATCATCGGCATCGACGCCTTCCGCGCCGGCGCGGTGTCGCCCGACCTGCTCGGGGTGCCGGCCGCAGGCAAGCCGCTCGACCTGCTGGCCGACGACGCCGTATTCCTGTCGCCGGCCGCGATGACGTGGCTGAAGACCGCCAGCGGCCAGGAAATAGCGCTGCGCTCCGGCACCACCGACTTCACGCTGCGCGTGGCCGGCGGCCCGCTGCGCGCGCGCGCCGGCCAGCGCATCGGCGTGATGGACATCGGCGCCGCCCAGTGGCGCTTCGGCCAGGCCGGCAAGCTGTCGCGGGTCGACCTGAAACTGCGCGAAGGCGTCGACCGCGACGGCTTCGAGCACGAGCTGGCGCGCGAACTCGAACGCGATTTCCCGGGCCGCTTCCAGGTCGCCCAGCCGAACGACGAAGACCAGGCCAGCCGCATCAACACCCTGAGCCGGGCCTACCGCGTCAACCTGACCGTGCTCGCGCTGGTGGCGCTGTTTACCGGCGCCTTCCTGGTGTTTTCGACCCAGGCGCTGTCGGTGATCCGGCGCCGCAGCCAGTTCGCGCTGCTGCGGGTGCTGGGCGTCGAGCGCCGCCAGCTGCTGCGCCAGGTGCTGCTCGAAGGGGCCAGCCTGGGCGTTATCGGCGCCTTGCTGGGCATCGGCGGCGGCTACGGACTGGCCGCCACCGCGCTGCATTTCTTCGGCGCCGACCTTGGCGCCGGCTACTTCAGCGGGGTGCGCCCGCCGGTTCAGTTCACGCCGGTCGCCGCCTGCGTGTTCTTCGCGCTCGGTCTCGGGGTCGCGCTGCTGGGATGCCTTGCGCCCGCCTTCGAAGCGGCGCGCGCGGCGCCGGCGGTGGCGCTCAAATCGGGCAGCGACGAAGCGGCGCTGTCGGGCCTGGCGCGGATCTGGCCCTCGCTCGCCTGCCTGGCGGCCGCCGCGTTGCTGACCCGCGCGCCGCCGGTGTTCGAACTGCCCCTGTTCGGCTACGCTGCGATTGCGCTGCTGCTGGTCGGCGCGATCGGCATGATGCCGCGCCTGGCATCGAGCCTGTTCGGCGCCGTCAACCGCTTCGCCATGGCGCGTGGCCGCCAGCGCGCGGTGCCGGCGCTGGCCCTGGCGCGGCTGGCGAATGCATCCGGCCAGGCCGCCATCGCGCTCGGCGGTGTGCTCGCCAGCTTCAGCCTGATGGTGGCGATGGCGATCATGGTGACCAGCTTCCGGGTCTCGGTGGACGACTGGCTGGTGCAGATCCTGCCGGCCGACCTGTATGTGCGCAATGCCGCCGGCGGCAACACCGCCGCGTTCGGGCCGCCGCAACAGGCCGCCCTCGCCGCCACGCCCGGCGTGGCGCGGATCCAGTTCCTGCGCTCGCGCTCCATTTCGCTCGATCCCGCGCGGCCCGCCATCAGCTTGATCGCGCGCGACCTCGATGCCGCCGATCCGGGCAAGGTCTTGGCGCTGGTCGGCGCCGGCGCCGCGGCGCCGCCCGGCGCGATGCCAGCCTGGGTCTCGGAGGCGATGCTCGACCTGTATGGCGCCAAGGTCGGCGGCCGGCTGTCGATCCCGCTGAACGGGCGGCTGCACGAATTCTTCATCGCCGGCGCCTGGCGCGACTATTCCAGCCAGGCCGGGGCGGTGCAGGTGCGCCTGCCGGACTACCGCGCGCTGACCGGCGACCCGGACGTCACCGACGCCGCGCTCTGGATGCAGCCCGGGGTGGACAGCGGCCAGCTCGAGCAGCGCCTGCGCGCGCTGCCCTTCGGCGCCGCGCTGCAGTTCGCCCGCCCCGGGGAGATCCGCGCCCTCAGCCTGAAGATCTTCGACCGCAGCTTCGCCGTCACCTACCTGCTCGAAGCGATCGCGATCGCCATCGGACTGTCCGGCGTGGCCGCCACCTTTTCGGCCCAGACCCTGGCGCGCGCCCGCGAGTTCGGCATGCTGCGCCACGTCGGCGTCACCCGGGGCCAGGTCTTGCGCATCCTGGCGCTGGAAGGCGGCGCGCTCACCGCGCTCGGGGTGGCCTGCGGCTTCGCGCTCGGCCTCCTCATCAGCCTGATCCTGGTATTCGTCGTCAATCCGCAGTCGTTCCACTGGACTATGCAGCTGCACCTGCCGTGGGGCCTGCTGGCCGGCGTCGCCGCCGTGCTGCTGGCGGCGTCCGTGCTGACCGCGCTGGTATCGGGACGTTATGCGCTGTCGGGCGGCCCGATTCGTGCGGTCAGGGAGGACTGGTAATGCGTTTCATTGTTGCGATGTTATTGATGCTGGCCCAGTGCTGCCAGGCCGCGGCCCCGCAGTTCGCGCCGGTGCTGCCTGGCCGGGCGCTGGATTTCCCGGCCGACTACGGCGCGCATCCGGAATTCAAGACCGAGTGGTGGTACGTCACCGGCTGGCTCAATACGTCGGACGGCAAGCCGCTCGGCTTCCAGGTCACTTTTTTCCGCAGCAGGACCGGTCACGACGACGCCAATCCGAGCGCGTTCGCGCCGAAGCAGCTGATCATCGGCCACGCCGCGCTGTCCGACCCCGCCGTCGGGCGCCTGGTGCACGACCAGCGCAGCGCGCGCGAAGGCTTCGGCCTGGCCTATGCGAAAACCGGCACCACCGACCTGAAACTGGACGACTGGCGCATGCGGCGCGGCGCCGACGGGGTCTACACGGTCAGCATCAAGTCGGACGAACTGACCCTGGACCTGCGCCTGGCGCCCACCGGCCCGCTGCTGGCGCAGGGCCAGCGCGGCTACTCGCGCAAGGGCCCGCGCCCGCAACAGGCTAGCTACTACTATAGCGAGCCGCAGCTGAAAGTGACCGGTTCCGCCGGCCGCCGCGGCGCGGCGCCCAGGCCCGTGACGGGCGCCGCCTGGTTCGACCACGAGTGGTCCAGCGAGGCGCTCGACCAGGACGCATCCGGCTGGGACTGGGTCGGCGCCAACCTCGATGACGGCTCGGCGCTGATGGCTTTCCAGATTCGCAGCAAACAAGGTGGTAAACTATGGGCTCACGCGGCCTTGCGGGATGCCTCCGGCAAGGTGACGCAGTATTCGCCGGACCAGGTCAGTTTTACCCCGCAGGCGCGGTGGAAGTCGCCGCGCACCAATGCCGTGTATCCGGTGGCGACTACGCTCGTTACCGGCTCCGCCAGCTGGAGCATCAAGCCTTTGCAGGACGACCAGGAACTCGATTCGCGGCGCTCGACCGGCGCCGTGTATTGGGAAGGCGCGGTCACGATCGCCCGCGACGGCGTGCCGGCCGGGCGCGGGTATCTGGAATTGACGGGCTACTACCAGCCGATGACTCTTTAAAACAAAACGAACAACACAACCACTGACACGATGACCAACAGCTCCACCAGCAGCACGCAGTCCGAATCGAGCCGCAAAGGCAGCCTTGCCGCATTCAAAGGCCTGATCCCCTTCCTTCGCCCGTACCGCCGCCAGTTCATGCTCGCCGGGGTCGCGCTGGTGTTCGCCGCCGGCGCCACGCTGGCGATCCCGTATGCGTTCAAGCAGATGATCGACCTCGGCTTCGGCGCCGCGGCCGGCGACACCAGCATCCGCAACGTCGACGCCACCTTCATCGCGCTGTTCGGCGTGGCCACGGTGCTCGCGCTGGCCACCGCCGCGCGTTTCTACACGGTGTCCTGGCTGGGCGAGCGCATCACCGCCGACATCCGCGACGCGGTGTATTCCCACGTGGTGAATCAGAGCCCGGAGTTTTTCGAGACCACCCAGACCGGAGAGGTCCTGTCGCGCATCACCACCGACACCACCCTGATCCAGGCCGTGGTCGGCACCAGCATCTCGATGGCGCTGCGGAACATGCTGCTGTTCCTGGGCGGCCTGGTGATGCTGTTCGTGACCAGCCCGAAGCTGTCGTCCATCATCCTCGGCCTTCTGGTGCTGGTGGTGGTGCCGATCGTGCTGTTCGGGCGCCGCGTGCGCAAGCTGTCGCGCGATTCCCAGGACCGCATCGCCGACGCCTCGGCGATGGCCGGCGAAATCCTCAACGCGATGCCGACCGTGCAGGCGTTCACCCACGAAAAGATTGAATCGTCGCGTTTCGGCGCCTCGGTCGAAGGCGCGTTCCAGACCGCGATGCGGCGCATCCGCGCGCGCGCGCTGCTGACGATGGTCGCGATCGTGCTGGTGTTCGGCACCATCGTGTTCGTGCTCTGGCTGGGCGCGCACGCGGTGCTGGAAGGGACCATGACCGGCGGCGACCTCGGACAGTTCATCCTGTACGCTTCGATCGTGGCCGGCTCCATCGGCGCGCTGTCCGAAGTGATGGGCGAGGCCCAGCGCGCGGCCGGCGCCACCGAGCGCCTGCTCGAACTGCTGTCGGCCCGCTCGAACATCCAGAACCCTGCCAAGCCGCTGGCGCTGCCGGCGCGCGCCGCCAACGGCGCCGCCCTGGAGCTGGCCAACGTCACCTTCAACTATCCTTCGCGGCCGGATACGGCGGCGCTGTCGCACCTGTCGCTCGCGATCAAGCCGGGCGAAACGGTGGCCGTGGTCGGCCCTTCGGGCGCAGGCAAGACCACCCTGTTCCAGCTGTTCCTGCGCTTTTACGATCCGCAGTCGGGCGCGATCACGCTGGATGGCGTCGACATCCGCCAGCTCGACCTGCACACCTTGCGCGACGCCATCGGCATCGTGCCGCAGGATACGGTGATCTTCTCGGCCGACGCGATGGAAAACATCCGCTACGGCCGCGCCGGCGCGACCGACGCCGAAGTGATCCAGGCCGCCAGGATGGCCGCCGCCCACGAATTCATCGAGCGCCTGCCGCAGGGCTACAAGTCGTTCCTCGGCGAGCGCGGCGTGCGCCTGTCGGGCGGACAGCGCCAGCGCATCGCGATCGCGCGCGCCCTGCTCAAGAACCCGCCGCTGCTGCTGCTCGACGAAGCGACCAGCGCGCTGGACGCGGAATCGGAACGCCTGGTGCAAAGCGCGCTGGAAGCGGCGATGGTCGGCCGCACCACCGTGATCATCGCGCACCGCCTGGCCACCGTGCAGCGCGCCGACCGCATCATCGTGATGGAAGACGGTCGAATCGTCGAAACCGGCACCCACTCCTCGCTGGTCGCGCTGGGCGGCATCTACGCCAACCTGGCCGCGCTGCAGTTCCACAGCGTTCACGTGGCGCACTGATTGGCCAGCGCGGTGCGCCGGTTCAAGCTTGACCGGCTTTCCGGGCAGGGCAATCCGGTGTACAGTGACAGCCTTGTCCACCGGAGTTTGCCTTGACCGACGCCGCACTGCTTGCCTCCTGCCACACCGTCTTTCCCGGCCACCGGGCGCGCACGCCGGCCCAGGTGTTCGCCGCGATGGCCGCCTGGTGCGAGCAAAACAATGTCGCGCACGACGTCTACGGCAGCGGCGCCCTGCTCCAGGAATTCGAACGCAAGATTGCCGACCTGCTCGGGTTGGAAGCGGCGGTGTTCTGCATCAGCGGCACCATGGCGCAGGTCACCGCGCTGCGGCTGGCCTGCGAAGACCGCGCCAGCCGGCTGGTCGCCCTGCACCCGACCTCGCACATCCTGGTGCATGAAAAATCCAACTACCAGCTGCTCGGCCACTTCCACGCCCTGCAGGCCGGCGACCGCCAGCGCCCGTGGAGCGCGGACGATCTGGCGGCGATCCCGGACAAGCTGGGCGCGGTGGCAATGGAACTGCCGATGCGCGAGATCGGCGGCCAGAATCCATCGTGGGAAGAACTCGACGCGATCAAGGCGCACTGCCGCCGGCGCGGGGCCCACCTGCACATGGACGGCGCCCGCCTGTGGGAAGCTGCGGCCGGCTACGGCCGCGCGCCGCGCGACGTCGCCGCGGGCTTCGACTCCGTCTACGTATCGCTCTACAAGGGCATCGGCGGCCTTGGCGGCGCGCTGCTCGCCGGCAGCGACCAGTTCGTCGCGCGCGCGGCCGAATGGTTTCGGCGCGAAGGCGGCAACCTGATCCACCGCTCGCCGTACGTGGTGTCGGCCGCGATGCAGTTCGACCAGCGCCTGGCCGCGTTCCCCGCCTGCTTCGCGCGCACCCAGTGGCTGTACGAGGAACTGCGCGCGCACCCGCTGATCAGGCCGAATCCCGCCCGGCCGCAGGCGAACATGCTGCACCTGCACCTGCCGGTCTCGCGCGAGCGGGCGCTGGCGATCCGCAATCGCTTGGCCGAGCAGCACGGCGCCTGGCTGTTCGGGCGCGCTGCGCATGCCGCCCTGCCCGATACCAGCGTAGTCGAGCTGTACGTCGGCGACAACCTGCTCGACATGCCCGACCATGCCGTGCGCCACGCGCTGCGGCTTTTTTCAAGCGCCCTCGCGGCGCCCGCCTGACGCCGTCACGAGTCCGCCAGCTCCGGCCTGGCCAGCCACTCGCGTCCCTTCAGCATGCCCTTCCAGTACAGCGGAGGCAGGATGCGTTCCTTGAGCAGCCAGGCCAGCCGCGACGGCCGGGTGCCGTCGATCAGCCAGGATGGGAAGCTGGGCGCAACCTTGCCGCCATAGGTGAACTCGGCCAGCACGATCTTGCCGCGTTCCACGGTCAGCGGGCAGGACCCGTAGCCGTCGTACTTCGCGCTCCCCAACGCCTTGCCCATCGCCGCCAGCACATTGTGGGCCACCACCGGTGCCTGCTTGCGGGCGGCAGCCGCGGTCTTGGCATTGCCGGTATTGGTGCCGTCGCCAAGGGCATGGATGTTGGCGAAGGTCTTGTGGCGCAGGGTCGCTGGATCGACATCGATCCAGCCCGCCGCATCGGCGAGCGGACTGACCCGGATGAAATCCGGCGCAATCTGCGGCGGCACCACGTGCAGCATATCGAATTTGCGCATCACCAGCTGCTGGCTGCCGTCCGGGTTGATGTGGCTGAAGGTGGCGGTCTTGCCGGGGCCGTCGACGGCGGTCAGCGTGTGGCCCAGGCTGAGACCGATGCCGTAGGACTCGACGTAAGCCATCAGCGCCGGCACGTACTCGGGCACGCCGAACAGCACGCCGCCGGCACTGCAAAACTCGATCTGAACCTGGTTCAGCACGCCGGCCCGCTTCCAGTGGTCGGCCGACAGGTACATCGCTTTTTGCGGCGCGCCGGCGCATTTGATCGGCATCGGCGGTTGCGTGAAGATTGCCCGGCCGCCGCGCAGTTCGCGCACCAGTTTCCAGGTGTAAGGGGCCAGGTGATACAGGTAGTTCGAGGTCACGCCATTCCGGCCCAGCGTGTCGGACAGGCCCTCGATCGCATTCCAGTCCAGCTTGAGGCCGGGGCACACCACCAGCTGCCGGTACTTGACCACCCGGCAGCCGTCGAGGATGACGGCATTGCGCTCCGGCTCGAACGCGGCCACCGCCGCCTTGATCCAATGCACGCCGCGCGGGATGATCGACGCCATCGTGCGCGCGGTATCGGCCGGGTCGAACACGCCGCTGCCCACCAGCGTCCAGCCGGGCTGGTAGTAGTGGACGTCGGCCGGCTCGACGATGGCGATATCGAGTCCCGGGTCGCGCGCCAGCAGGCTGGAAGCGGTCGCGATGCCGGCCGCACCGCCGCCGATGATGAGCACCGCATGTTCGGCCTCGGCCACCTCCACCGGGGTACGGCCGAAGTTGGCGATGCGCCGCACCACGCCCTTCATGTCGAACCCCGCCTTTTTGGCAGCCTCGACGATCTGCGGCAGCGGCCGCTGGCTGGCCTGCGACAGCGCCCACATCGTGGTCGAGCGCATGCCGGTGCGGCAATACGCCAGGATCGGCTTGGGCAGTTCCGCCAGCAGCTGGCCGAACGCCTCGCCCTGCGCGTCGCTCACTTTGCCCGATTCGGCCGGCAGGTAGTGCGCTTCGATACCCAATTGCCGGGCGGCGCGCGCGATCTCGGCGAACAGCGGCTGGTCCGCTCCTTCGCCATCGGGACGATTGCAGATGATCGCGCGAAAGCCGGCGTGCTTCAGTTCCGTCACCTGGTTCGGCTGGAGTTGCTCCGAAACCGCAAGGCCGGGCGCGAGTTGACGTATATCCATGGGAGTCTCCGGAGTGTGGTTTTTATGTGGTTCAGACCGCGTTCAGCGGAATTTTCAGGTAACGCGTGCCGTTTGCCTCGGGCTCCGGAAAGTTCCCGGCACGCATGTTGACCTGGACGGACGGCAGGATCAGGGTCGGCATCTCCATCGACGCGTCGCGCCTGGTGCGCAGGGCGACGAATTGCTCCTCGCTGATGCCGTTGCGGACGTGGACGTTGTGGGCGCGCTCTTCGGCCACGGTGCTGACGAATTGCACTTCGCGTCCGCCAGGCTGGTAGTCGTGGCACATGTAGAGCACGGTCGTTGCCGGCAAGCTCAGGACCTTGTTGATCGAGCGGTACAGCGTGCGTGCATCGCCGCCGGGAAAGTCGCAGCGCGCGGTGCCGTAGTCGGGCATGAACAGGGTGTCGCCGACCAAAGCCGCCGTCGCGTCGCCGTCGCCGATCACATACGTCATGCACGCCGGCGTGTGCCCCGGCGTGTGCAGCGCGCGGCATTCCAGGGTACCGATCGAGAACTTTTCGTCGTTGGCGAACAGGTGGTCGAACTGGCTGCCATCGCGCGCCATGTCGCTGCCGGCATTGAACAGCTTGCCGAACACTTCCTGGACGCTGGTGATGTGTGCGCCGATGCCGGTCTTGCCGCCAAGCCGCTGCGCCAGGTAAGGCGCGGCGGTCAGGTGGTCTGCGTGTACATGGGTCTCAAGGATCCACTGGACCTGCGCCCCAAGCTCGCCCACCCGGGCAATCAGCTTGTCGGCCGACGTGGTGGCGGTGCGGCCCGATTTGGGGTCGTAGTCCAGCACGCTGTCGATCAGGGCGCACTGGCGGGTGCTCGTGTCCATCACCAGGTAGCTCACTGTGCTGGTGTTCGGATCGAAAAACCCTTCGACGTGAAGTTTCGTTGCGGTCATGGCTGGTCTCCTTGGATGTGGGCATGCTGCCCACGCCCTCCAACAAAAGCAGCATCCGTGCCAATCCCGCATGTTCACGGCCAGGGGTTTGATTTCATTGAGTTTTTTTCAAACCAGCCGAAGCCGGGCAGGGTCCGGGGAATATTCCTCACTGCCATTTGGCAGTGTGTCTTGACACGCCTGGCAGTCGCACTGCAGTATGACTGCATCGCAAGGAGCCGCAATGACCACCAACACCATCCGCCAACGATCATCGCAAGTACAGTCGCTGGTGTCGTTTCTGGAACATGAATCGCAGCCGATGATCGTGCTCGACCCCGACTACAACATCCTGGCCGCCAACACCGCGTACCAGCGCCAGTTCGCCAGCGCCGACACGCCCTTCATCGGTCACAAGTGCTACCGGATTTCGCACCATTACGACGTCCCGTGCGACGAGGCCGGGGAGCATTGCCCGATGAAAAAGGCGCAGGAACTGCGCGGTCCGGACCGGGTGCTGCACATCCATCACACGCCGCGCGGCCCCGAGCACGTCGACGTGGAACTGCGTCCGATCCTCGATGAAAACGGCGTCATCACGGCGTATGTGGAGCGGCTGGCGGTGGTGCGCAGCGCATCGGCGCGACCGAGCAACGACGGCCTGGTTGGCCGCTCGCCCGCGTTCAACCTTGCCCTTTCGGCTTTGCAACGGGTTGCCCCTTCCATGCTGCCGGTCCTGCTGCTTGGGGAGTCCGGCACCGGCAAGGAACTGTTCGCGCGTGCGGTGCACGAAACGAGCGAGCGCGCCAGCGGCCCGTTCGTCGTGGTCGATTGCTCGGGCCTGACGGAGACGCTGTTCGAGAGCGAATTGTTCGGCCATGAGAAAGGCGCATTCACCGGCGCCACCGCACGCAAGCCCGGCCTGGTCGAGACTGCGCAGGGCGGCACCCTGTTCCTCGATGAAATCGGCGACGTGCCGCTGTCGATGCAAGTCAAGCTGCTGCGCCTGATCGAATCGGGCGCCTATCGGCGCGTCGGCGGCGTCGAAACCTTGTACGCCAATTTCCGGCTGGTCGCCGCGACCCACAAACCGTTGGAAGCAATGATGGCCCGGGGCGAATTTCGGCAGGACCTGTACTACCGGATCAGTGTATTCCCGATTCAGTTGCCGCCCTTGCGCGAACGGCCCGAAGACATCGCCCTGCTGGTCGATTCCTTCTTGCGGCGCACCGGCGCGGGCAGCGGCAGGATCACGATCGAAGCAGACGCGCTGGCGCTGTTGCAGGGCGGCGCCTGGCCGGGCAACGTGCGCGAACTGCGCAATGTGCTGGAACGGGCCAAGCTGTTTGCCGACGACGGCGTGATCCGCGCCTCGCACTTGCCCACCGTGCCGGGCCGGGTTGCCGCCGCGCCGGCCGCCCCTGCCCTCGCTGGCGGCACGCTCGACCAGATCATCGCCACGTTTGGCGGCACCCGCGGCGAACTGGCCGCGCACCTGGGGATCAGCGAACGCACGCTGTATCGCCGCCTGAAGGCGCGGGGACTGGCGTAGCATCGGGCTGCCAATCGCTGCCATACTGCCAGAAAGGGCAGTGACCGGCTGCCATCCGACTCCCGAACCGCACTGTTGGATGGTAAAAATGCCGCATATCGGCGTGGCATGAAACGTGCATATGAGACAGATATGATCATGCTGATCACACTTAACCAAGGAGAACAACGATGAAAGCCAACGTAGGCAGTATCGACCGGTCCATCCGCATCCTGCTCGGGGTCACCCTGATCGGCCTTGCCCTGTTTGGCGTGATTGGCGCATGGGGCTGGCTTGGCGTCATCCCGCTGGCAACCGGCCTGTTCCGTTTCTGCCCCGCTTATTTGCCGTTCGGCCTGCGCACCTGCCGGATGAAGAAGTGAACCACTCAATGAGGAGCATCTGATGAGCACATCCCCAACCGGATACCGCGAGCTTACCCAGTCCGTATCGAAGCAACTCGCCACCCTGCGCGCCGACATCCCGGACGTGATGAAAGGGTTTGGCGACTTGGCGCGGGCCGCCTCGCGCGACGGCGCCCTCGACCGCAAGACCAAGGAGCTGATCGCCCTGACGCTGGGCGTGGCAGCCCATTGCGACGCATGCATCGGCTTCCACGTCCAGGCGCTCGTCAAGCTCGGCACCACCAAAGCCGAACTCGAAGAAGCCCTCGGCATGGCGATCTACATGGGAGGCGGTCCCGCCGCCATGTACTCGGCCAACGCATTGGCGGCATTCGAGGAGTTTTCCACGCCGCTGTAAGCGGCCTGGCGCCGGCCTTGTCTGGCATTCCGGTGTTCCTCGCAGTGCGTTACAATCACGTCTTACCTCAGTGAGCCCGGAATGCGCCAATACCTCGACTTCATGCGCCATGTGCGCGACCATGGCACCGTCAAGACCGACCGTACCGGCACCGGCACGCGCTCGGTGTTCGGCTACCAGATGCGCTTCGACCTGCAGCACGGGTTTCCGCTGGTGACGACCAAGAAGCTGCACCTGAAATCGATCATCCATGAGCTGATCTGGTTCCTGCAGGGCTCCACCAACATCGCCTACCTCGAGCAGAACGGCGTCTCGATCTGGGACGACTGGGCCGATGCGGACGGCGAGCTCGGCCCGATCTACGGCTACCAGTGGCGCAGCTGGCCGGCGCCGGACGGCAGCCATATCGACCAGGTTTCCCAGGTGCTCGACCAGATCAAGTACAACCCGGATTCGCGCCGCATGATCGTGTCGGCCTGGAACGTGGCCGACGTGCCGAAGATGAAGCTGCCGCCCTGCCATGCGTTGTTCCAGTTCTATGTCGCCGACGGCAAGCTGTCCTGCCAGCTGTACCAGCGCAGCGCCGACATCTTCCTCGGGGTGCCGTTCAATATCGCTTCCTACGCCCTGCTGACCCACATGATGGCGCAGCAGGCCGGGCTCGAAGTGGGCGACTTCGTCTGGACCGGCGGCGACTGCCACCTGTACGCGAACCACCTCGACCAGGTCGAGCTGCAACTGTCGCGCGCCGAGCTGGCGCTGCCGCAGCTAGTCATCAAGCGCAAGCCGGACACCCTGTTCGACTACCAGTTCGAGGACTTCGAGATCGCCGGCTACGAGTCGCACCCGCACATCAAGGCGCCTGTGGCGGTCTGAGGGCGCGCCGGGAACTCCCGATGCGGCGCCGCTGTCTCATGGATGTATCGGCGATTTTGAGACGCCTTCGATTAACGCAAACCTATGCTTACCCCGGATGCCGCCAGTCTGAAGAAGACCCCGACTGGCATGCAAGGGTTCGACGAGATAACGGGCGGTGGATTGCCGCTCGGGCGCACCTCCATCATCATAGGCGGCCCGGGAAGCGGCAAGACCGTGTTCGCGCTCCAGACCCTGATCAACGGCGCCCGCCTGTGCGGCGAGCGGGGCATCTTCGTCGCCTTCGAAGAGAATTCGCGCAGCGTCATCGCCAATGCCGCATCGTTCGGATGGGAACTGGCCAACCAGGACAAGCTGCTGTTCATGGATGCCGGCATGTCGCCCGATGTGGTGCAGTCGGGGCGCTTCGACGTCGGTGGATTGCTGTCGGGCATACGCACCAGGTTTGCCGAGAACCGCGCCACGCGCATCGTGTTCGATTCCATCGATGTCCTGCTGGCCTTGCTTGACGACCCGTTCACCGAGCGCCAGGAACTCTACCGGATCCAGGACTGGCTCGCCGCCAACGACGTCACCGGCATCGTCACGGCCCGCTGCCGCGCCCGGAACGGGTTCGGCGCAGTCGGTTACGATTTCCTCGAATTCATGGCCGACTGCGTGGTGCAGCTGGGCCAGCACGTGACGAGCGGCATCTCGCACCGCGAGCTGCGGGTTGCGAAGTACCGCGGCTCAGCCATCCACGAAGGCGTGTTCCCGATGATCATCGGCAAGGACGGCATCGAGGTCGCCACCCCGATTGCCAGCGAGATGTCCTTTCCCGCCTTCGATGAGCGCGTCACCACCGGCATCGATCGGCTCGACACCATGCTTGCCGGCGGTTACTTCCGCGGCAGCACCGTGCTGGTGACCGGCGCGCCCGGTACGGCCAAATCGACCTTGGCCGCGGCCTTCGCGCAGGCATCGGCACAGCGCGGCGAACGCTGCCTCTACGTCAGCTTCGACGAAAGCAGTGGCGAGATCGTGCGCAACATGGCCTCGATCGGCCTCGACCTGCGCGCCCAGGTCGAGCGCGGCGACCTGATGTTCCACTCGGTGCAGACCGGCTCCCTCAACGCCGAGCAGCACCTGTTGCGCATCAGGGCGCTGATCCGCGAGTACCAGCCGCGCAGCCTGGTGATCGACCCGCTCTCCGCCGTACTCAGGTCGGGCCCTTCCGAGCTGATCATGGATGTCCCGCTGAGGCTGATCAACTACACCAAGTCGCATGGCATCACGATGGTCAGCACCAGCCTGGTGGAAAACAGCGACAGCCCGGAAAGCACGGAAATGAACGTGTCCACCATCGCCGATACCTGGATCCACCTTTCGTTCAAGGTCCAGATGGGCGAGCGCAACCGCCTGCTGACCATCGTCAAGTGCCGCGGCACGGGGCATTCCAGGCAGGCGCGCGAACTGGTACTGAGCGACGCAGGGGTGACGCTGTCGGACGTGTATGTCGCCGGCGGCGAGGTATTGATGGGCACGCTGCGCTGGGAACGGGAAGAAGCGCAGCGGCGCGAGAAAGCCCTCGCGCACACGGTCCTGATGCGCAAGGAACGCGAGCTGTCGCTGGCCGAGGCCGAGGTGCGCGGACGGATCGAGGTGCTCAGCCGCGAGCTGGAGCTGCGCCGCGCGGAAAATGAAGCCCTGGCTGAAGAAATCCGCCAGGAAAAGACGCAACGCGCGACATCCACCTCGGAAATCGGACGGCTGCGCGGCGTCGACCGGCTGAACCCCGACGCGTTGAGCGCACCGGCGGCGCGTGGCGAACCATCATGACGCGGTTCTGCTTGCCGCGCCAGCGCGCGCAGTTGCACGACGCGCACGGGGCCCTTCCATCGCGCGAGGAGTTCATCCTCTACCGCCGGATCTTCGACGGTTTCGCCGAAGGCATCTTCATTACCAATGCCCGGCGCCGGATCGTCGGCGTCAATCCGGCCTTCAGCGCCCTCACGGGCTATTCGCTGGCCGATGCGGCGGGCCAGCGCCCGGGCGTGCTGAAGGCGGAGCGCACCTCGGCGGCCGACTACCGGGCGATCTGGCGTGCGGTCCGGCAAGCCGGCCAATGGCAAGGAGAAATGTGGGGCCGCGCCAAGAGTGGTGAAGAACGGCTGCAATGGCTGTCGATCAGCGCGGTGCGCAACCAGCGCGGCGCGGTGACCAACTACGTTGGCGTCTTTTCCGACCTCACCGAACGCAAGGCCGAGCAGGAACGGATCAGCTTCCTGGCCCAGCACGACCCGCTGACCGGGCTGCCGAACCGTCACCTGCTCGGCGACCGGCTCTCCCAGGCGCTCGCATCGGCATCCCGGTACGGCAACCAGGTCGCGCTGCTGTTCCTCGACCTCGACCGCTTCAAGGTGATCAACGACTCGCTCGGGCATCGGGTCGGCGACCTGCTGCTGTGCAGCGTGGCGGCGCGCCTGAAGTCGCTGGTCCGGGAGGAGGATACCGTGGCCCGCCTCGGCGGCGACGAGTTCGTGTTCGTCATTCCTCACTTCGACCGTGCGGAAATGCCGGCCCACGTTGCGCAGAAAATCATCTGGGCCATGGGCGAACCGCACCAGATCGAGGGCGAGCGCTTCTCGATCGGCGCCAGCGTCGGCATCAGCCTGTATCCCGCCGACGCCGGCGATGGCGACAAGCTGATCCGCAACGCGGACAGCGCCATGTACAAGGCCAAGGCGCGCGGCGGCAACTGCTACGAATTCTATACGGCGAACATGACCAGCCGCGCCATGCAGCGGATGATCCTCGAAAACAGCCTGCGCGACGGACTCGAGCGCAACGAGTTCGTGATCTTTTACCAGCCCCAGGTGGAGGTGGCCACCGGCCGCATTGCCGGCGCCGAAGCGCTGCTGCGCTGGTCCCACCCCAAGCTGGGAGTGGTGCCTCCCGACCGCTTCATTCCCGTGGCCGAGGAAACCGGCCTGATCGTGGAGATCGGCGACTGGGTGCTGCGCGCCGCATGCAGCCAGAACAAGCGCTGGCAGCAGCAGGGGCTGCCGGCGATTCCGATCGCCGTCAACGTCGCCGCGCGCCAGTTCAGGCAGGAATTCCCGGCATCGGTGCGCCGCGCGCTGGCCGATACCGGGCTCGAGGCGCGCTATCTCGAGCTCGAGCTGACCGAAGGCACGCTGATGGCCGATGTCGGCGATGTGCTGCATGAACTGAAGGCGATCGGGATCCGGCTGTCCATCGACGACTTCGGCATCGGCTATTCCAGCCTGAGCTACCTGAAACGTTTTCCGATCGACAACCTGAAGATCGACAAGTCGCTCATCGCCGAGATCGGCATCGGCGATCGCAACAGCTCCATCGCGGGCGCGGCGATTTCGCTGGCCCACAGCCTGAACCTGACCGTGACGGCGGAGGGCGCGTACGCGGCCTGGCAGGCGCGCTTCCTGCGCGAGCGCGGCTGCGACCTGGTGCAGGGCTACTATTACAGCCGCCCGGTGCCGGCCAACCGGTTCGCCGCCTTGCTGCGGCAAGGCAAGGCGACCAGGCTGGGTCCCGGCTACCTCCACGCCAGGAATGCGCCGCGCGGCCTGGCCGGGGCGGCGTACTGACGCGCGCGCATCGCTTGCCGCCATGCGCTGCTAGAATACTCCCTCATCCTTTCGCGGACGGAATTCCTGACAATGAAAAACCTGCCAACCCTCGCCCTGCCCGCCCCGGTGCCGGCATGACGCGCCTCACACTGGTGGTGGCGATCGACGCGCAACGCGGCATCGGGGTCGACAACCGGCTGCCGTGGCACCTGCCCGAAGACCTGGCCCATTTCAAGCGCACCACTTCCGGCCATCCGATCATCATGGGCCGCAAGACTTTCGACTCGATCGGCCGGCCGCTGCCGAACCGGCGCAACATCGTCGTCACCCGCAATCCGGGATGGCGCCATGAGGGCGTGGACGCCGTGACGTCGCTGGCCGACGCCGTCGCGCTGGCCGGCGGCGAGATCGCCTTCATCATCGGCGGCGCCCAGATCTTCGCCGAGTCGATGGCCTTCGCCGACCAGGTCATCGTCACCGAGATCGACCATGCCTTCGCATGCGACACCTTCTTCCCCGCGCTCGATCCGTCCGCGTGGACCGAAACGGCGCGCGAATCCCACCATTCCCAGGCAAACGGCTACGACTACGCGTTTGTCACTTATAACAAAGTGAAATAACAGATGTCAGGACAAGGTTTCCACGTACACGGCCCGCACGAACACGCGGTGGAACACGCCGGGCAAGGCAGCGACAGCTTTTCCAACAACATCGCGGTGATGACCGCCATCCTCGCCACCGTCGGCGCCATGTTCGGCTACCTGGGCGGCGCCACCCAGAACGACGCGGCGCTGTTCAAGAACAATGCGGCCATCGACAAGACCGAAGCNNATTTACAAGGGCGAGGTGGCGCGCTACCAGGCCGAGAAGGAAGGCATCAAGAAGAAGGCCGAGAAATTCGAAGCCTCGTCCAGCGAATGGAACCGCAGGTCGGACGGCGCCATGCACCAGCACCACCAGTGGGCGCTGGCCACCACCGCCGAACAGATCGCCATTTCGCTGGCGGCGATCACCCTGCTGACGCGCAAGAAGTGGCTGATGATCGGCGCCTATGGAGTCGCTGCGGTGGGCATTGCGCTCGGCGTGTTCGCCTGGCTGCACGTGGACCCGATCGGCGCGCTGACCAGGGGCGCATTGGCGGTCGCGCACTGATCGGTCAACAGCACGCCTGCGCGGCGATTTCCATCGAAAATGGGCCGTTGCGGGGCGAGCGCGCAAGAGTGCGACATGATTAGCGGCATGTTGCTACTCTGGCAAAAAGTTTTTTCACCGGATTGCGGACATTTCTGCGAAAATCCGCTTCTTATTTTCTTCGGTGCCGTGAGCAGCATCCCGCCTTGACCGGTGTGGACTGCCCTCACGGCGCTTCGCTTTGGAGCTGCCATGAAATTTCGTTTCCCCATCGTCATCATTGACGAGGATTTCCGTTCTGAGAACACCTCCGGCCTGGGCATTCGCGCGCTGGCCGCCGCGATGGAGAAGGAAGGCATGGAAGTGCTTGGCCTGACCAGCTACGGCGACCTGTCGCAGTTCGCGCAGCAGCAGTCGCGCGCCTCGGCTTTCGTGCTGTCGATCGACGACGAGGAATTCGGCGGCGGCTCGGAAGAAGAGACCAATTTCGCGCTCACCGCGCTGCGCGCCTTCGTCAAGGAGATCCGCCACAAGAATTCGGACATCCCGATCTACATCTACGGCGAAACGCGCACCTCGCGCCACATTCCGAACGACGTCCTGCGCGAGCTGCACGGCTTCATCCACATGTTCGAGGACACTCCTGAATTCGTCGCGCGCCACATCATCCGCGAAGCGAAGTCCTATCTCGACGGCCTGGCGCCGCCGTTCTTCCGCGCGCTGGTCAACTACGCCAACGACGGTTCGTACTCGTGGCACTGCCCCGGCCACTCGGGCGGCGTGGCGTTCCTGAAGTCGCCGATCGGCCAGATGTTCCACCAGTTCTTCGGCGAAAACATGCTGCGCGCCGACGTCTGCAACGCGGTCGAAGAACTCGGCCAACTGCTCGACCACACTGGCCCGGTCGCCAAGTCCGAGCGCAATGCCGCGCGCATCTTCAATGCCGACCACTGCTATTTCGTCACCAACGGCACCTCGACCTCCAACAAGATGGTGTGGCACTCGACCGTCGCTCCCGGCGACATCGTCGTGGTCGACCGCAACTGCCACAAGTCGATCCTGCACTCGATCATCATGTGCGGCGCGATCCCGGTATTCCTGATGCCGACCCGCAACCACCTCGGCATCATCGGCCCGATCCCGCTCGAGGAATTCACTCCGGAATCGCTGGCCCGCAAGATCGAAGCGAATCCATTCGCCCGCGAAGCGGTGAACAAGAAGCCGCGCATCCTCACCATCACCCAGTCGACCTACGACGGCGTGGTGTACAACGTCGAAACGCTGCGCGAGATGTTGGACGGGAAGATCGACACCCTGCACTTCGACGAAGCGTGGCTGCCGCACGCCACCTTCCACGACTTCTACAAGAACATGCACGCGATCGGCAAGGACCGTCCGCGCGCCAAGGAGTCGATGATCTTCTCGACCCAGTCGACCCACAAGCTGCTGGCCGGCCTCTCGCAGGCCTCGCAGGTGCTGGTGCGCGAGTCGGAGACGGTCAAGCTGGACCAGGACGCGTTCAACGAAGCCTACCTGATGCACACCTCGACCTCGCCGCAGTATTCGATCATCGCCTCGTGCGACGTCGCCGCGGCGATGATGGAAGCGCCCGGCGGCACCGCTCTGGTGGAAGAATCGATTTTCGAAGCGCTCGACTTCCGCCGCGCGATGAAGAAGGTCGACGCCGAATTCGGCAGCGACTGGTGGTTCAAGGTCTGGGGCCCGGACACCTTCTCGGAAGAAGGCATCGGCACCCAGGACGACTGGATGATCCGCGCCGAGGACGACTGGCACGGCTTCGGCAACCTGGCCCCCGGCTTCAACATGCTCGACCCGATCAAGGCGACCGTGGTGACGCCGGGCCTGTCGCTCGACGGCGTGTTCGGCGAGACCGGCATTCCGGCCTCGATCGTGACCAAGTACCTGGCCGAACACGGCGTGATCATCGAGAAGTGCGGGCTGTACTCGTTCTTCATCATGTTCACGATCGGGATCACCAAGGGCCGCTGGAACACGCTGGTCACGGCGCTGCAGCAGTTCAAGGACGACTACGACAAGAACCAG